>Ga0081455_10000143_pt1 | contig 84594 bp, 83 predicted proteins | sample TabmetS3T2R1_FD_70207 | JGI IMG/M metagenome (GOLD analysis project Ga0081455, IMG submission 70207) | Tabebuia heterophylla rhizosphere microbial communities from the University of Puerto Rico - S3T2R1 | ecosystem: Host-associated > Plants > Roots > Rhizosphere ... | reverse complement strand
CGCGGTGCGCGAAGTCGGCGAGCGCCTTGTTGACGGTCTCGCGGGAGGCACCGACGTACTGGGCGATCTCCTCCTGCGTGAGGTCGTGCGTGACCCGCAGGATGCCGGCCTCCTGGCTGCCGAACCGCTGCGCGAGCTGCAGCAACGCGCGTGCGACGCGGCCCGGGACGTCGGTGAAGATCAGCTCGGCCACCATGTTGTTCGTCCGGCGCAGCCTGCGTGCGATGACTCGCAGCAGCTGCTCGGCGATCTCCGGCCGGTTCGCGATCCACTTCCGCAGCGACGGCCGGTCCATCGACACCGCCCGCACCTCGGTGACCGTCGTCGCGGTCGAGGTGCGCGGGCCGGGGTCGAAAATGGACAGCTCACCGAACATGTCCGAAGGGCCGGCGATCCACAGCAGGTTCTCCCGGCCGTCGGCCGACTTGCGGCCGATCTTCACCTTGCCCGACAGGATGATGTACAGCTTGTCGCCGGGTTCGCCCTCGGAGAAGATCACATGACCCCGCGGGAAGTCCACGGTTTCCAGGGTCTGGGCGAGCGCCTCAGCCGCGGCCGGCTCAACCCCCTGGAAGATGCCCGCCCGGGCCAGGGTCTCGTCCACCTCGTGCCTCCTCGTCGGTGGCGACCGTGTTCCCGCGGATCCGGGGCGTGTCGCCGATCACTTGCGTGCAGTCTAGGCCGTTCGGACGAGATCGCTTCAGGGCACGCCGCAGGCAGCCGACCACCGCCCGGCCGGGCGAGGGCGATCTCGCTCCGAGAGGACAGCCTAACTGTCGCGTGCGGCGCGTCCGCCGAGGGTGGTGGTGGGAGACGGGCGGGGCCGGTCGCGCCCTGAATCGTTCGAGGTCGGCGGGGTCTCAGTCGCGCGGCTTGCGGGGTCGCAGCTTGGCCGCCCGGCCACCCAGCCGGCGCAGCCGGAACAGCTCCAGCGCGCGTCCGATGCCGTGCCCGTAGAGCGCCCTGACCTCGTTGGGGCGGGCCTGCTCCAGGAACTCCTCGACCTCTTCCTCCTGGACCGCGACGTGCCGCAGGCGGTTTTCCACTCGCTCCATCGCCAGGGCGAAGAACATCATCACGAGTGGCACCGCTACTACGAACCAGACAGTCATCGGTTCTGAATCCTCGCTCATCACGGCTCGTGGGTGGTGTCAGGGGTCCGGCGTGTCGGCCTCTCCAACAGCTGCGCGGCGGCTTCCGTAGGCTATCGGCGTGCCGACCGCCCCTCGTATCAACCCCCGGAAGGGTGACGGGAGCCGCCTCGCACTCGTGAGACGCGCACGCCGGATGCTTCGTTGCCTCGCGGACGCGTATCCGGACGCGCATTGCGAGCTCGACTTCACCACACCGCTCGAGTTGCTGATCGCGGTCGTGCTGTCCGCGCAGACCACGGATGTGCGGGTCAACGAGGTCACCCCCGCGCTGTTCGCGCGCTACCGCACCGCGGCCGACTACGCGGGCGCCGATCGCACCGAGCTGGAAGAGCTGATCCGGCCCACCGGCTTCTACCGGGCGAAGGCGAACTCGCTGATGGGGCTCGGTGCCGCGCTCGTCGACCGGTTCGGCGGCGAGGTGCCCGGCAAGCTGGCGGACCTGGTCACGCTGCCCGGCGTCGGCCGCAAGACCGCCAACGTCGTGCTCGGCAACGCGTTCGACGTGCCGGGCATCACGGTCGACACGCACTTCGGCCGCCTGGTGCGCCGCTGGGGCTGGACCGACCTGGACGACCCGGTCAAGGTCGAGCACGCGGTCGGCGAGCTCATCCCCCGCAAGGAGTGGACGATGCTCTCGCACCGAGTGATCTTCCACGGCCGCCGTGTCTGCCACGCACGCAAACCGGCCTGCGGGGCGTGCCCGCTCGCCCGCGACTGCCCCTCCTTCGGCACCGGCCCGATCGAGTTCGAGGAGGCCGCGAAGCTGGTCAAGGGGCCGGAGCGGGACCACCTGCTCGCGATGGTGACCCAGCAGTGACGACGGCGACCAAGTGGGCGCTCGCCGCGGGAGTGCTGGTACTCGCGGCGATCGTCGCGCTGCTGCCGCAGGTCCGTTCGGCCGATCACACCTCCGCCGCGGGGCCGGACCTGACCGCCGCCCGGGCGTCGGCGTCGCTGGCCCCGTGCCCGTCCGGCACGGGTGCGGTCCCGCAGCTGGCCGGGGTCACCTCCGAATGCCTCGGCGACGGGTCCACCGTCGACCTGGGCAGCGCCCTGTCCGGCCAGGTGACGCTGGTCAACGTGTGGGCCACCTGGTGTGAGCCGTGCCGCACCGAGCTGCCCGTGCTGCAGCGGTACGCGGGCGAGCCGGGCGCGGCGCGCGTGCTCACCGTGCAGGTGCAGAGCAAGCCGGACGACGGCCTGAAGCTCCTCACCGACCTCGGCGTGCGGTTGCCGACCGTGTTCGACGGGGACGGCGCGACCGGTCCGGTGCGCAGCGCGCTCAAGCTGCCGCCCGCATTGCCGGCGTCCTACCTGGTGACCGCGGCCGGGCAGGTCCACCTCATTGAGAGCCCACGCACCTTCACCGATCCTGGTCAGGTGCGGGACGTGGTGCGGAGGCTGTCGTGAAGGGACCGCTCGTCGACCCCGCGTCGGTGCCGGACTGGTTGCGCCCGCTGGTCGAGATCAGCGAGGAAGTCGACTCGACCGCGTTCACCCGCTTCGCCCCGCCCGAGGACGAGTTCACGCGCGCGGCGTCGGTGCTGATCCTGTTCGGTGACAGCGACCGCGGTCCGGACGTCCTGTTGCTGCGCCGCGCCGACACGCTGGGTTCGCACGCCGGGCAGGTGGCCTTCCCGGGTGGCGGCGCGGACCCGGAGGACGCCGACGTGGTTGCCACCGCGCTGCGCGAGGCCGAGGAGGAGACCGGTGTGGACCCGGTCGGCGTGCGGCCGGTCGCGGTTTTGCCGGAGCTGTTCATCCCGGTGTCGCGGTTCGCCGTGACCCCGGTGCTCGCCCACTGGCACCTGCCGTCGCCGGTGCACGCGGTCGACCCGGCCGAGACCGCGGCGGTGGCCCGGGTGCCGGTGGCCGACCTGGCGGATCCGGCGAACCGGTTCCAGGTGCGGCGGCCCGGGACGAAGTACCGGGGACCGGCCTTCACGGTCAACGGGATGTTCGTGTGGGGGTTCACCGCCGGGCTGCTGACGGCCCTGCTCGAACTGGGCGGCTGGGCACGTGAGTGGGATCGCGGCGACGTACGCGATCTTGACGTAGCGTTGCGCGATCATCTGCTCGCGACCGAATAGGAGACGCGGTGAACTGGGTCGACGTCCTGGTCATCCTGCTGGCGTTGGTGGCGGCGGTGTCCGGCGCCCGCCAGGGTGTGGTGATCGCGCTGCCGGCGCTGGTCGGCGTGATCGCCGGCGCGGTGCTCGGGATCCGCATCGCGCCGTGGATCGTCGGGCTGTTCGACAACCCCGCCGCCAAGGTCGCCTTCGCGGTCGCGACGGTGGTGTTCCTGGTGGCGCTGGGCGAGACGCTCGGCGTGTGGCTGGGGCGGCGGTTCAAGTACGCGGTCAAGAAGCGGTTCAACACCGACAAGCTGACCGGCATCGACCAGACGCTCGGCGCGATCGTGCAGGCAGTGGTCGTGTTCGTGGTCGCGTGGCTGATCGCGGTGCCGCTGACTGGTGTCGCGTCGCTGCCCGGTCTGGCGCGGGCGATCAACAACTCGACGGTGCTCGGCACGGTCGACAAGGTGATGCCGCCCGCGGCCGAAGGGCTGCCGAGTGACCTGCGCAAGCTGCTCGACGTCTCCGGCTTCCCATCCATTGTGGACCCGTTTCAGAAGACCCAGATCAACGACACCGCGCCGCCGGACACGTCGCTGCAGGACAGCGCGGTCGTGCAGCAGTTGCGCGGCAGCGTGCTGAAGATCCGCGGGACCGCCGAATCGTGCTCGCGCACGCTGGAGGGCAGCGGGTTCGTGATCGCCCCGCAGCGGGTGATGACCAACGCGCACGTGGTGGCCGGCACCGAGACGACGGCGGTCGAGACCGCGGCCGGGCGGCTGCCCGCGCGAGTCGTGTACTTCGACCCGGAGGTCGACGTCGCGGTGCTCGCGGTGCCCCGCCTGGAGGCGACGCCGCTGACGCTGGCGAGCCAGCCGGGCAGGGCCGGCGACAGCGCGATCGTGCTGGGCTACCCGCTGGACGGCCCGTACCGCGCGACGCCCGCCCGCATCCGCAACGAGATCACCTTGCAGGGGCCGGACATCTACGACTCGCGCACCGTGCGCCGGGACGTCTACACCGTGCGGGCGCAGGTGCGCAGCGGCAACTCGGGCGGCCCGCTGGTGGACCCGACCGGGCGGGTGGTCGGCGTGGTGTTCGGGGCGGCGGTGGAGGACACCGACACCGGCTTCACCCTGACCGGCAACCAGGTGCGGTCCGTCATCGACGCGGCACCCTCGCTGAGCGCCCGGGTCTCCACTGGAGCCTGCGCCGCATAAGACCCGCTCGCGAGTTCCACGTTCCCGCTCGCGAGGAGCATCGCTCCGGCTCGCGAGTTCTGCCGGAGCGGCGCCGGGTCAGGCCTTGGCCAGGAAGTCGAGCAGGGCCTTCGTGGTCTGCTCGGGCGCCTCGAGATGCGGGAAGTGGCCCACGTCGGCCAGCTCCTCCAGCACGGAGTGCGGGCCCCGCCACGGCGCGGACGCCCGGGCGGTCTCCGGCAGCACACACGGATCCGCGCCGCCGTGGATCTGCAGCACCGGCGCCGCCACCCGGGTCCCGACCGCGTCCGCGAACCGTCGTCCTTCGCCGCGGAACTGGGCCCGGAACGCCCACCGGTAGTACTCCAGCGCGCTGTGCGCGACACCCGGGACGCACATGGCCTCGCGGAACATCGCCGCGCTCGTGTCGAAATCGCCCGTCGTCGTCCACTGTGGACCGGACCAGCCGCGCAGCAGGGCCTCAACATTCGCCCCGCCGTCGTCGGTCAGCCACCGCTCCGGCGCCATCGGAACCTGGAAGCGGAACAGGTGCGTGAGCGCCCGTGCCTGGTTCGACCGCTTGCGGCGGAAGGCGGTGCGGGCGATCGCGCTGCGCACAGCCAGCGGGTGCGCCCCGCCGAGCACGGTCAACGACGCGACCACCCGGGGGTGCAGCGCGGCCGCCGTCCAGGCCAGCAGCCCGCCCCACGCGTGCCCGACCAGGTGCGCCTGCCGCTCGCCGAGCGCGCGGACCAGGCCCGCCACATCCCCGGCCAGTGTCCACGCGTCGTAGCCGCGCGGCGGTTTGTCCGAATCTCCGTAGCCGCGCAAATCGGCGGCGACCGCGTGGTAGCCCGCGTCCGCCAGGGCGGTGAGCTGGTGCCGCCAGGTCCACCAGAACTGTCCGAACCCGTGCAGGAACAGCACCAGCGGGCCGTGCCCGGCCTCGGCGACGTGCAGGCGGATGCCGTTCGCCGACACATCGCGATGCGTCCAGGGCCCGTCGATCCGGACGATGGACGGGTCGGGCGGCGTCACGGCTGCGCCTGCGCGGTTCAGCTGTGTTCGGGGACGGTTTCCCGGCGCGGCTTGAGCGCCGCGGCGGTGTCCTTGACGCTGGTGATCGTGCGCTCCGGAGCCCGGATCTTCTTGACCTTGCGGTAGCCGAGGAGGGCGAACACGCCCGCGACCAGCAGCATCAACAGGAACACGATGCCGAACGCGGCCCACCGCTTGAGCCATTCGGACAGCAGTTCGCCGAGGAAGAAAAAGAAGAAGAACGAGCTGTAGAGCCCGACGACCCCGGCGATGATGAAGAAGACGCTGCCCTTGACGCCCTTGCGGACCTCGCCCACGACCTCCGACCTGGCCAGCTCGACCTCGGCCCTGACCAGCGTGGACAGATGCTGGGTGGCCTGGCTGACGAGAGTCCCGATCGACTGGCCGTCGGCCGAGGACTCGACCTCGGGGCTCAACGGGATGTAGGGCACGGCCCCGTGGGCATCCCGACCGTTGCGTTCGTGCTCCTGGCTGCTCACGGGGGTCATCGTGCCAGAAGACCCCGACGGTGGCGCGGTTAGTCCTCCAGCGCGGCGTGTACCTTGTTGCGGCGCACCAGCACGGCCGCCCCGGTGAGCGAACACGCCGCGGAGGCCAGCAGCACGGCTGTCCGGGCCAGTTCGCTCGTCTCGCCGCCCAGCGCGAGGTCCGCGATCAGCAGGGACACCGTGAACCCGACGCCGCCGAGCAGGGACAACGCCGCGATGTCACGCCAGCCGACCCCGCTCGGCTTCTCCGCGAGCCGCAGCTTCACCGCCGCGAAGCAGGCCCCGAAGATGCCGATCGCCTTGCCGACGACCAGTCCGGCGAACACCGCCAGCGGCACCGTCTCGGTGAACACCTTGGCCAGCGAGTCGCCACTGACCGCGATCCCCGCGGCGAACAGCGCGAACGCCGGCACGGCCACGGCGGCCGACCACGGCTGCAGCCGGTGCTCCAGCCGGATAGCCGGCGCCTCCTCCTCGGCCGGATCCGGCCGCACACGCGTGAGCAGGCCCAGCGCAACACCCGCGATCGTGGCGTGCACGCCGGCCGAGTGCACGGCGATCCACACCACGGCGGCGAGCGGGACGTAGATCCACCAGGCCCGCACTCGCTTGTGCTGCAGGAACGCGTACAGCGCGAACCCGGCGACGGCGACCAGCGCGGCGACCACATTGAAGCTCGTCGTGAACAGCACCGCGATGAGGATGATCGCGCCCAGGTCGTCGACGACGGCCAGGGACAGCAGGAACACTCGCGCGCTGCCCGGCAGGTTGGACGCCGTGAGCGCGAGCACGCCGAGCGCGAACGCGATATCGGTCGCGGTCGGGATGGCCCACGCGCGTTCCATGCCCGGCGCGCCGGCGCCGACGGCCAGCGCCACCAGGGCCGGCACGACCATTCCGCCGAGCGCGGCAACGATGGGCAGTACGGCCTTCTTCGGCCGGGACAGTTCGCCGACCACCAGTTCCCGCTTCAGTTCGAGCCCGGCGACGAAGAAGAACAACGCCAGCAGACCGTCCTTGGCCCAGTCGCCGACGGAAAGGTTCAGATGCCACAGGTGCGGGCCGACGTGGAAGTCCCGCACCACCCGGTAGGAGTCGCCGATCGGCGAGTTGGCCCAGATCAGGGCGATGGCTGTGGCGGCGAGCAGGATCATGCCGCCGGTGGTCTCGGTGCGCAGGTAACGCACGAACTCTGCGACGGGACGGCGCGGCTGGCCCACGAGGTCCTCCAGGATCGATCGGCTGACAAGCTGCCGACCAGACTTCCCGGCGCACCGTGACCCATCATACCCTACGGGTCGGTAACATCGGCCCCATTACGCGTCCTATGATGGAACTTGCCAACCTTGTCTAGACCATTAGGACGCGGCGGTGACGACCTCTACCGAGGCGAAGCACGACATCCGGTTCTTCGGGCACCCGATCGGGCTCGCGAACCTGTTCGGCATCGAGATGTGGGAACGCTTCTCGTACTACGGGATGCTCGGCATTCTGCCGATCTACCTCTACTACTCGGTGGCCGAAGGCGGCCTCGCGATGCCGGAGGCCACCGCCACCAGCATCGTGGGGGCCTACGGCGGTCTGGTGTACCTGTCCACGGTCGTGGGCGCCTGGGTCGCCGACCGGCTGCTGGGGTCCGAGCGCACGCTTTTCGTCAGCGCGGTGCTCATCATGATCGGGCACCTCAGCCTCGCGTTGCTGCCCGGTTTCCTCGGGATCGGCGTCGGGCTCGCGTTCGTCGCCGTCGGCAGCGGCGGGCTCAAGGGCAACGCCACGACGGTCGTCGGCACGCTCTACGGCGAGCGGGACGTGCGCCGCGACGCCGGCTTCACGATCTTCTACATGGGCATCAACCTCGGCGGTTTGGTCGGCCCGCTGCTCACCGGGCTGGCGCAGAGCGAGGTCGGGTTCCACCTCGGCTTCGGGCTCGCCGCGGCCGGCATGGCGATCGGCCTGACGCAGTACGCGATCTTCCGGCGCAACCTGCCGGACACCGCCCGCGAAGTACCCAACCCGCTGCCCGCGCACCGACGTCCCGCGGTCGGTGGGGTCGTCCTGGTGCTCGCGATCGTGATCGTGCTGGCCGTGCTGACCGGATTCGTGACCGCGGCGAACCTGTCCGACGTCGTGGTCTGGATCGTCGGCATCGCGGCGGTCGGCTACTTCGCGGTGATCCTGAGCAGCGGCAAGATCACCGCGGTCGAGCGGCGCCGGGTGCTGTCGTTCATCCCGATGTTCCTCGCCAGTGCCGCGTTCTTCGCGCTCTACCAGCAGCAGTTCACCGTGGTAGCGCTGTACTCCGACCAGCGGCTGGACCGGAACCTGTTCGGCTGGGAGATGCCGGTCAGCTGGGTGCAGTCGATCAATCCGGTGTTCATCCTCCTGCTCGCGCCGGTCGTCGCCGGGATCTGGACCAAGCTGGGCGATCGCCAGCCGTCGACGCCGATCAAGTTCGCGCTCGGCACCTCGGTGATGGGTGTGGCGTTCCTGCTGTTCCTGGTCTTCGCGGGCGGCACCGGCAACAGCACGCCGCTGCTCGCGCTGGTCGGAATTCTGCTGGTGTTCACCGTTTCGGAGCTGATGTTGTCGCCGGTGGGCCTGTCACTGTCCACGAAGCTGGCGCCGGACGCGTTCCGGACGCAGATGGTCGCGCTGAACTTCCTGTCGGTGTCACTGGGCACCGCGCTGTCCGGCTCGCTCGCCGAGTACTACGGCACCGACCACGAGGCCTCGTACTTCGGAGTGGTCGGCGGGGTGGCGGTCGTGATCGGCGTCGCGCTGGCCGTGCTGAGCCCCTTCGTCCGGCGGTGGATGTCCGGCGTCCGCTAGCAGTCGCTACCCGGTGGTGATGCCGAAGATGGTGCCGACGTAGTAGGTGACGACCATGGTCAGCGCGCCCACCCCGACGTTGCGGATCACCGCCCGGCGCCGCCCGGCGCTGCCCAGGCTGGCGCTGGTGTACCCGGTCAGCGCCAGGCCCACGATGACGGCGATCGCGCACGCCCACACGCGCCACGACGTCGGCGGGAGTGCGATCGCCAGCAGCGGGATGAGCGCGCCGATGGAGAACGCGACGAACGACGCCCACGCCGCCTGCCAGGGGCTGGTGAGGTCGTCGGGGTCGATGCCGAGTTCGGCCTCGGCGTGGGCCGTGAGCGCGTCCTTCTCCGACAGCTCGCGGGCCACCTGCTCGGCCAGCTCCCGGGACAGGCCCTTCTCCTCGTAGATGTCGGCTAGTTCGCGTTCCTCGGCCTCGGGCATGGTCTTCAGCTCGTGCTTTTCGAGCTTGAGCGCGGCTTGTTCGGTATCGCGCTGAGTGCTCACCGAAACGTATTCCCCGCCGGCCATGGAAAGAGCGCCGGCGACCAGCCCGGCTATTCCGGCCATCAGAATGGCGCCGTGGTCGGTGGTCGCCCCGGCGACGCCGACGACGAGCCCGGCGACGGACACGATCCCGTCGTTGGCCCCGAGAACGCCCGCGCGGAGCCAGTTCAGCCGGCTGCCCAGGCTCTCGCGGTGGGGTTCGTGCGAGTGCACGTCTGCGGCGTCCTTCGTCTCGGTCACACCATTATTAGAGCACTTCCGGACGAATTCCTCGCATTAGCTGAGTCTTACCTAAACCTCGGCGGAACCCTCACGATATATCTTCGCCGCCGCGATGTGGCCGCCGCGGAATCGGTAGAAACCGACGATCGCGAAGGTGTGCCCGGTGCACGTCTCGGTGAGCTGTGCCGCGGCCGCGGATCGTCGTGGTGCCGGTGATCCAGGTGGCGTCGCCGGTGAATCCGGCGAGCAGGGCGTCGAGATCGCGCTCGTTGAACGCCCGCACGTGCGCTTCCAGCGCGGTCACGGCATCGGTCATCCGCGGATCCTGGCAGGTGACACCGCCCGGGCGCATCCGTGACCGCGCCGGCGCTGGTCAGCCGATCGCCTCCGGCAGCCGCCGCACCTGGTATCCGGCCTCGATCGTGTTGCCGGTCGCCGGATCGCCCAGCTCCACCCGCCATTCGCCGGAGAACTGGTTGACACCGGGCACCATCGGGATCGTGCCCGAGATCAGCACGACGCCCGGCTGGTGGAGACCGCGCTCGCGCAGCACGTCGAGCCAGTGCTGCGGCGGCAGCAGCTCCGCCAGAGTGCCGTCCTGGATCAGCTCGCCGTCGGCCCAGGCGCGCAGCGTCAGCGAGTCGAGCCGGCCGGCGACGTCGTCCAGCCGCCACGCCGCGCGCCCGAGCACGTCCGGCGCCGCGTTCTTGCTCCACGCCACCCCATGCACCTCGAGCTCGCGGTCGGTGTGGTCGCAGGCGACGGTGAGCAGAACGCCCTCGGCGGTGACGACCAGCGCCCACTCCGCCTCGCCCGAGGTGCGGTCGTGCTGGACCGGCACCTCGTCGGTCTGGGCGGCCAGGTACGGGGCGACCGGGTACAGCGCCGGTGTGACCTTCGGCGCAGGCACGCCCAGCTCGGCCAACTCGGCGACGTGCGCGGCGACGTCGGCCTGGTCGCGGCCGGCGTACCCGGCGTTGAGCAGGGTGGTCACCGGAGTGGTCACCGTCGTGCCGTCGGGCAGGTCGAAGCTCAGCGTCGGCATTTCGTCCTCCGTAGTTTCGAGTAACGCAGTTCTTACCTGCGAGGGCTTGCGCATGCAGGTTGTATACAACGAGTATTACAGCATCGTGGCACTCAAGAGATCAGGATGTGAGCAATGACCTCGGTAACGCCGACAGTCGAGAGGGCATCGCTTCGCCGTGCCTTCCTGGCGAGCCTGTCCGGCACGTCGCTGGAGTGGTACGACTTCGCGGCCTATTCGGTGGCCGCGGCCACCGTGTTCGGCCACCAGTTCTTCCCGGCCGGCGATCCCCTGGTCAGCACCATGGCCGCGTTTTCCACGTACGCCGTCGGCTACCTGTCCCGGCCGCTCGGCGGGTTCGTCTTCGGCCGCCTGGGAGACGTCCTCGGACGCAAGCGCGTGCTGGTGATCACGTTGCTTCTGACCGGCATCGCGACCTTCCTCATCGGCGTCCTGCCGACCCACGCCACGATCGGCGGCACGGCCGCGGTCCTGCTGGTGCTGCTGCGCTTCGCCCAGGGCGTCGGCATCGGTGGTGAGTGGGGCGGCGCGGTGCTGCTGTCCAGCGAGTTCGGTGACCCGAAGAAGCGGGGGTTCTGGGCATCGGCCGCGCAGGTCGGGCCACCCGCGGGGAACCTGCTGGCGAACGGTGTGCTGGCGGTCCTCGCCCTGGCGCTGACCGAGGCGCAGTTCGAGTCGTGGGGCTGGCGGGTGGCGTTCCTGCTCTCCGCCCTGCTCGTGGCGTTCGGCCTGTGGATCCGGCTCAAGCTCGAGGAGACGCCGGTCTTCAAGCGCATCGCGGAAAGCGGAGATCGGCCCAGCGCGCCGATCTCCGAGGTGTTCAAGCACGAGCGCCGCGCACTGCTGGCCGCGATCTTCGTCCGCGTCTGTCCCGACGTGCTCTACGCGCTGTTCACCGTCTTCGTGCTGACCTACATGACGCAGGAGCTCGGGATGTCCCGCGGCCAGGGGCTCAGCGCGGTCATGATCGGATCCGCGGGCCAGCTCGTGCTGATGCCGGCGTTCGGCGCACTGTCGGACCGCATGAACCGCCGCAAGCTCTACCTCGTGGCGACCGTCGCGGCCGGCATCTGGCCGTTCGTGTTCTTCCCGCTGGTCTCCAGCCGCTCCTACGGCCTGCTGCTGGTCGGGGTCGTCGTCGCGCTCGTCATCCACGCCGCGCTGTACGGGCCGCAGGCCGCCCTCATCACCGAGCAGTTCAGCGAGCGCCTTCGCTACACGGGTAGCTCGCTGGCCTACACGCTCGCCGGTGTGATCGGCGGCGCGGTCGCGCCCCTGCTGTTCACCTCACTGCTGGCGGGATTCGACAGCTGGATCGCGCTCGCCGTGTACGTGGTCGTCGCGGCGCTGGTCAGCGTGGTCGGGGTCGCCCTGGCCCGGGAAGCCAGGGCGGAGACTCAGGTGGTCGTCAGCTGATGGCGCAGCGTCTCGGCGTGGTGAGCGTCGATGGCGGCCTGTGCCGCCTCGACCTCGCCGTCGGCCAGCGCGGTCACAATCGCCTGGTGCTCTCGGATGACCTCCGCATGACGGGTTCCGGACCGGCGCAGCGCTACGAGCCCAGCGCGCACCTGCCGGGCTCGTAGCGCGGCGTAGGTCCGGCTCAGCATGGAGTTCCCAGCGGCCTCGACGAGCAGCGTGTGGAAGTGCGCGTCGAGTTCGATGAACTCCTTGGCCGCGGCCGGGTCGTCGCAGCGCGCCTGCTGGTCGAGGACGTCCTGCATGGCCTGCCACGGCGCGGCGCCGCTGGTCAGCACCCGCTGCGCCGCGAACCGCTCGAGCAGCCCGCGCAGTTCGACGAGGTCCCGCAGGTCGCGCCCGGTCAGGGGCGCGATGTACGCGCCGCGGTTGGGTACCAGCTGCACCAGCTCCTCGGCCGCGAGCTGCAGCAACGCCTCCCGGACCGGGGTGCGTGAGACGCCGACCCGCTCGGCGATCTCCTGTTCGCTGATGAAACCGCCCTCGGCGTCCGGGTCGGCGAGCACGGTGTTCTTCAGGTAGTCGTACGCCTTCGCGCGGCCGGACAGGGCGGCCTTGCTCGTCGCCGTCAACCGGACTCCCTCCATACAGGTTGTATACAAATGGTACGGGGAACGGGCCGGATAACGAAGAACGCCGGGGCGGATGCCTGATCGAGGGACATCCGCCCCGGCGAGCCGGGGGTGACTAGCTCAGCCGTCGAGCTCGGCCAGGGCCTGCTTGGCCTGCTCCAGTTCGGCCTCGAGCGCGGCGACCTTGGCCTTCTGCTGCTCGACGGCGGCGTTGATCACCTCGTCGATGGGCGTCGACAGGTCCTCGTGCAGCTCCTTGGCAGCGCGGGAGACTGCCGACGCCGGGATCTTCAGCCCCTGCGCGACCCACTTCGAGCCGTGCTTGAGCTCGGCCTGCCACTCGCCGTCGGCCGTGCCGGTGACGGTGAGCGTGAGCTCGACGGTGCGGGTCTTCTTCGCGGCGGTGCCCTTCGGGCGGCCGCGCTTCGGCTTGGCCTCTTCGCTGTCGGCGGGAGCGGGAGCGGCCGCGGAGTCGTCCGCGACCGGCGCCGGCGCGACGGGGGTGTCCTGCTCCTGCGGTGTGGTCGTGGTGTCCAAGCTCATCGGTGCTGCGGTCTCCCTCTCATGGGGTCCGGCTGTGTCGCCCAGAGTCTAGAACAGGCGTTCGATAGCCGCACGCTGGGGTTGGTGCCGCGGTGATTGTCTCGGGTACCCCGGGTTCGGCCGTGCGACGGGTGCCGATACTCTGCCGCCATCACCCAAGAGGGTGATGAAGCGATGTCGCTCGTTGGGGGTCTTGCCGAGGTGGGCGTTACTTACTTGTACCCGATCGGGTGTATCTCGGGTTCCGCGGTGACCTCGGTAAACGCGACATTTGCGCAGCTCTCCCTAATGGACCCCCGTCACCCGGAGGTTTGATCACCTAGGGGGGTCCTGATAGCAATATGGCCCAAGGCGCACCTGCGGTGCCGCATGTCTTCGGGGGAGACCGCCTTGGTGAACTCTTGTCCGATGTAGGTCCTCAAGGATTGTGGTAATGCCCATGACGTGCAGCTCGCGCACGCAGAACGGTTCTGCGCGCCGCGGCCGGCTCCCGGTCCGGCTCCTAGCCGTGGCCGGTGTCTCGACCCTGGCACTGCTCACCGGAGGGTGCTCCGGCGGCGACGCGGACGGCGTGAAGCCGGCCGCCGTGAGCCAGGAAGACCTCACACAGCTGCCGGAGGCGACGACGTTCGCCACCGTCGCGGGTGCCCCGCTCGATTCGCGGCCGGCGGGTGGCGCGCCCGCGGGCCGGGTGATCCACCCGAAGGCCGACATGGTCGTATACGACTCCGTTGGTGGCAAAGCAATCGCGAAGCTGCCGTCCATCCAAATGGGATCGCCGACGTGGGTGCCGGTGATCGCGGAGCAGGGCGAGTGGGTCCAGGTCCTGCTGCCGACCCGGCCCAACGCCGCGTCCGGCTGGGTCCACCTGAGCGACGGCGCCGCCGAAAGCGCGCAGAACGACTATCTGGTCACTGTGGACCGTGCCACCTTCAGCCTGGAGATCCTGGAGAGCGGCCGGTCGATCGGAAAATGGACGATCGGCACCGGCAAGTCCGAACATCCGACCCCGGCGGGGCGCGCTTACATCATCGCCTCGATCGCGGAAACAAAGAACACCTACAGCCCGATCGTCCTGCCGCTGAGCTACCACTCGGATTCGCTGGAAACGTTCGGCGGCGGCCCGGGCACGGTGGGTCTGCACACCTGGCCCAACAACAGTTTCATCGGCCAGGCGAACAGTGACGGCTGCATCCGGGTCCCCTCGGACGCGCTCGACGAGCTCGTCAAGCTGCCGCTGGGCACGATCGTGAACATCACGTGACGCACTGAGCTTCTTCCGCATTTCGCCGGCGGTCGGAATGCACTACGGGGGTCCGCCGGCGATTCATTCCGCATTTCCATTTCATGAAAGGGAATTCCTTGTCCAGAACGAAGGCTGTGGTCGGCGCCGGCGTGCTCGCGACCGCGCTCGCCACCTCGGTGCTGCTCGCACCGGCCGCCGGGGCGACCACTCCGGCCGCCACCGGCGTCAACTCCGCATACGCGATCGCCGCGAAGGGCCTGCTCGGCATCGACAAGAGCCCGTACGTCACTGACGCGGACGGCTTCTCCCAGGAGTCGCTCGTCAAGCTGAACGTGCCGGGCGTGGCGCAGCTGAACCTGCTCAACGCCTCCGCAGGGGCGGGCCAGGCGCGTGCCAGCATCGCCGATCTCACCGTCGGCCTTGGCGCGGGCAAACCGCTGCTGACCGCGTCCGCGATCGAGTCGGAGTGCGCGGGCGGCAAGGGCAACTCCTCACTGGCGAAGGCGAAGCTGGGTGACATCACCCTCGACGTCGCCGCCCCGGCCAACACCACGGTCGCGGTTCCGGGTGTGCTCTCGGTCGTGCTGAACAAGCAGGTCAAGCACGATGACGGCTCGATCACCATCACGGCGATCGCGGTCAAGATCGACAACCTGCAGACGCTGGACCTGGCGTCGGTCACCTGCGCCCCGGGTGACGACAACGGCGGTGGCGGCGAGACGACCCCGACCACCTCGCCCACGAAGACCAGCACGTCGAAGCCGGGCACCGGCACCAGCACCCCGACCTCGACGAAGACCAGCTCCGGCGGCGGCGCCGGCTCGGGTGCGGGCGACAAGCCCGACGCCAACGGCAAGGCGCCGCGGCCGACCCCGGTGAAGGCCCACCTGGACGTCACCGGCTAATCCGCTTCTCCTCGGGTTCCCATGACAAGGGGCCTGCACCCTCGCGGTGCAGGCCCCTTGTTCGTTGCGTCAGTCCTCGGACTTCCCGGACTTCAGCCCGCTGGAGATCAGCTCCATGACGCTGGAGTCGGCCAGGGTGGTGACGTCGCCGATCTGGCGGTTTTCGGCGACGTCGCGCAGGAGGCGGCGCATGATCTTGCCGGAGCGGGTTTTGGGCAGTTCGGGCACGACCAGGATCTGCCGCGGTTTGGCGATCGGGCCGATTTCCTTGGCCACGTGGTTGCGCAGTTCCTGCACGGCATCAACGCCACCCTCGGCAGCCGAGCCGCGCAGGATCACGAACGCCACGATGCCCTGCCCGGTGGTCGGATCGGTGGCACCGACGACCGCCGCTTCGGCCACGGTCGGGTGGGACACCAACGCGGATTCGACCTCGGTCGTGGAGATGCGGTGGCCGGAGACGTTCATGACGTCGTCCACCCGGCCCAGCAGCCAGATGTCCCCGTCGTTGTCGTACTTGGCGCCGTCGCCGGCGAAGTAGTAACCCTGGTCGGCGAAGCGGGACCAGTAGGTCTCGCGGAAGCGTTCGTCGTCGCCCCAGATGCCCCGCAGCATCGACGGCCACGGCTTGTCCAGCACCAGGTATCCGCCCCCGCCCTTGCCGACCTCGGTGGCGGTGTCATCGACGACCTTGGCGGAGATCCCGGGCAGCGGACGCTGCGCCGAACCCGGCTTGGTCGAGGTGACGCCCGGCAGCGGGCTGATCATGATGGCGCCGGTTTCGGTTTGCCACCAGGTGTCGACGATGGGTGTGGTGCCGGCGCCGATGTGGTCGCGGTACCAGATCCAGGCTTCGGGGTTGATGGGTTCGCCGACGCTGCCCAGCACGCGGAGGCTGGTGAGATCGTAGTCGGCGGGGATGTGTTCGCCCCATTTCATGAAGGTGCGGATGAGGGTGGGGGCGGTGTAGTAGATGGAGACCTTGTGTTGCTGGATGATCTCCCAATGGCGGCCCTCGTGCGGGGTGTTGGGCGTGCCTTCGTAGACGATTTGGGTGGCGCGGTTGGCCAGGGGGCCGTAGACGATGTAGGAGTGGCCGGTGACCCAGCCGATGTCGGCGGTGCACCAGTAGACGTCCTGGCCGGGTTTGTGGTCGAAGACGACGTGGTGGGTGTAGGCGACCTGGGTGAGGTAGCCGCCGGAGGTGTGCAGGATGCCCTTGGGTTTCCCGGTGGTGCCGCTGGTGTAGAGGATGAACAGCGGGTGCTCGGAGTCGAACGCCTCGGGGGTGTGGTCGGGGGACTGGCCCTCGAGAAGTTCGTGCCACCAGAGGTCGCGGCCCTCGGTCATGGGGACCTCGTCGCCGGTGCGGCGGACCACGATGACGTTGGCGACCGACGAGGCGCCGACGAGGGCTTCGTCGATGTTCGTTTTCATCGGGGCGGCCTTGCCTCGCCGGTACTGGCCGTCGGAGGTGATGACGAGTTTGGCTTCGGCGTCGTCGACCCGGGAGCGCAGCGCGGTGGGGGAGAAGCCGCCGAACACGACCGAGTGCAGGGCGCCCAGGCGGGCGCAGGCCAGCATCGCCACGATCGCTTCGGGGATCATCGGGAGCTGGATGGCGACCCGGTCGCCGGCGGTGATGCCCAGCGCGGTCAGGGCGTTGGCGGCCTTGGACACCTCGTCCTGGAGTTGGGCGTAGGTGATGTCGCGGGTGTCGCCGGGCTCGCCCACCCAGTGGATCGCGACCTGGTCCCCGTGGCCGGCCTCGACGTGGCGGTCCACGCAGTTGTAGGCCACGTTGAGCTTCCCGCCCACGAACCACTTCGCGTACGGCGCGCCCGACCAGTCCAGCACCCGCGACCACTTGGTGTCCCAGTGCAACCGCTCCGCCTGCTCAGCCCAGAACGTTTCGCGGTCGGCGTCCGCCTTGTCGTACCAATCGGCTTTCGCGTTGGCCTGCGCCGCGAATTGGTCGCTCGGCGGGAACGTCCGGTTCTCCGTGAGCAGGTTGTCCAACGCGGCGGACTGCTCTGTCATGGTGCACGGCCTCCTGAAAAGTCACTCGTCGCTGCTGACGCCGGATGCACGGTAGCGACGTTAGCCCCTGCAACGAAAGTGCGCAGCGTCTCACGACACGTGCCGTACCGGTCACCGGGAGCGATCGAGCAGTTTCTGTTGTGTCCTGGGCCACTCCCCCGCCAGCAGCGAGTAGACGACGGTGTCCCGGAGGCTGCCGTCCGGGCGAATCCGGTGGGCGCGCAGTAGCCCTTCCCGGGTGGCGCCGAGGCGTTCGATCGCTCGCTGTGACTTCCCGTTGCGCTGGTCGGTGTGCCAGGTGACGCGTCGCGCGCCGAGCGTCTCGAACGCCCGCTCCAGCAGCAGGAGCTTGGCGTCGGTGTTCAGCGCGGTGCGCTGCCACGGCGTGCCGATCCAGGTGTAGCCGATGGCGAGCACGCGGTGCTTCGGAACGATCTCGTAGTAGGAGGTGGTGCCGGCGACCCGGCCGCTCCGGGCGTCGACCTGCGCCCAGGCCACGCGTCCGGGTTCGGCCAGGATGTCGTCGATCATGGCTTTCGTGGCGTCGAGGGTGGCCGGTTGCGTCAGGCTGAGCCATCGCCAGGTCTCGGGGTCGCGGCCGGCTTCGTGCAGACCCTCGGCGTGTTCCTGGCCCAGGGGTTCGAGGTGGACGTGCTTGCCGTGCAGTGCGGGCCGGTCGTGCCAGGTCATGCCGTCGACGCTATGGCACCTCAGTGGCCTGGACATAGATCCAGTTCGAGCTTGACGTCAGGGGCCACTTCGCCGCCTCATATGCTCGCGGGAACGCGTCGAAGGAGGTCCGAGTGGCTGAGCGGGAAGAGCTCACCTGGGAGTCCGTTCGGTTCGGCCAGTCGCGAACTCGCCCAGCAGGTCGCCGGCAGCGGGTATGAGCCGGACGTGATCCTGTCCATCGCCCGCGGCGGGCTGTTCGTCGCGGGCGCCCTCGGTTACGCACTCGACGTGAAGAACCTGCACGTGATGAACGTGGAGTTCTACACCGGCGTCGGTGAGCGGCTGGAACTGCCGGTGATGCTGCCGCCGGTGCCGAACGCCGTCGACCTCACCGGAGCGAAGGTCCTGGTGGCCGACGACGTCGCCGACACCGGTGCGACGCTCAAGCTGGTCCGCGATTTCTGCGCCGACCACGTGGCGGACGTGCGGTGCGCGGTCGTGTACGAGAAGCCCTGGTCCGAGGTCAAGTGCGAGTACGTGTGGCGCCGCACGGACCGGTGGATCAACTTCGCGTGGTCCAAGGAGCCGCCGGTGATCCGGCGGGAGGGACAGGTGCTGGACGCATGAGTGACCCGTTGGCGCCGCTGCTCGAGCTGGCCGGTGTGGCCGAGGCGGCGAAGAAGGCGCAGGACGCGGTGTTCGCCGTGCACCGCCTGCCCGCGAACCTGCGCGGCGGCTCCGCGACAGCGGCCGAGGCGTCGGTCCGGGCGGCGCGGGCCTCGGCCGCGCTCGACGGCGCCGACCCGGAGATCCCCGCCGACGCCGAGGTCAAGGACCCGATCCTGGCGGGAGCGCTCCGAGTCGCCGAAGCGGGCGAGTCGCTGCTGCCGACGTGGCGCCGCGCTCCGCGGCAGGCGCTGGCGCGGATGCACGTCCTGGCGGCCGCGGACCTGGTCGACGACCAGGACGTGCTGGGCCGTCCCGGCCCGGCCGCGGGTGCCCGGCTGGACCTGCTCACGCAGCTGATCACGGGCGCCACCTCCGTGCCGGGGGCGGTGCTGACCGCCGTCGTCCACGGTGAGTTGCTGACCCTGCGGCCCTTCGGCAGCGCTGACGGCGTGCTCGCCCGCGCGGCCGCGCGCCTGACCCTGACGGCGACCGGTGTCGACCCGAAGGGCCTGAGCGTCCCGGAGGTGGCCTTCCTCCGCCGGGCGGCGCGGTACCGCGAGGCCGCCGCCGCGTTCGCCGCCGGAACGCCCGACGGCGTTCGCGAATGGCTGCTCTTCAGCTGCGAAGCACTCGAGGCGGGCGCCCGGGAAGCCAAGAGCATCGCCGATGCCGCCGGTTGATCCTCGGTCCGGCATGCAGCTCGCAATGACCGCTGGACGCGCGTAGGCGCCGCACGATCAAGGGGAGACCGTGGCACAGCTGGTAGACGGAGTATCGCGAACGTTCAACGAGTTGCTGCTGCTGCCGAACCGGACCGCGGGCGAGTGCACGCCGGCCGCGGTGGAGTTGCGAGCGCCGCTGGTTGTCACGCGGCCGGTGAGCCGTCCCCGATCGAGCTGCGGACACCGTTCACCTCGGCGATCATGCAGGCGGTCAGCTCCCCGGAACTGGCGATCGCCCTGGCACGGGAAGGCGGACTGGGCTTCCTGCACCACAACCGGCCGGTCGACGACCCGGTGGCCGGAACTTCCACCCGCAACGGCACGACCCGCGGCGCTGGTCAGTACCCGCATGGTGCCCGTCGAAAATCGCGCACAGCCGTGACGACATCGCGCTGTCCGAGGCGAACGCACGGCTGTGGGACGAGCGTTTGGACTGTCTGCCAGCGGCCGACGAGGCCGGGCGCCTGTGTCACCTCGTGTTCCGTTCGGACTACACCGACAACAAGCGCTTTCCCGGCCCGTTGGTGGACGGCGGCAGACGGCTGCGCGTCGGTGCGGGCAGGCCGAAGCGCTGACCTGGGCGAAGAAGCACTATCCCGACGTGCCCGTCGGCGGCGGCAACGTCGTCGACGCGCAGGCGTTCACCTTCCTTGCCGATGCGGGAGCCGATTTCATCAAGGTCGGTGTCGGCGGAGGCTCGATCTGCATCACGCGCGACCAGAAGGGCATCGGGCGCGGACGGGCCAGCGCCGTCCTGGACGTCGCCGCCGCCCGTGACGCCTACCGGGACAGCACCGGCCAGTACGTGCCGATCTGCTCGGACGGCGGGCTGGCCCACGACTACCACGTCGCGCTGGCGCTTGCCATGGGCGCGGACGTCGTGATGATGGGCCGCTACTTCGCCCGCTTCGACCAGGCGCCGGGCGCGAAGGTCCGCACCCGCGGCGGGTTCGTCAAGGAGTACTGGGGTGAGGGATCGAGCCGGGCCCGCAACGGCAGCGCTACGGCCAGGGCGGACGGGGCCTGCTGTTCGAGGAGGGTGTCGACGGCTACGTGCCGTACGCCGGCGACCTCCACGAAGGCTTGGCGACGACCATCGCCAAGATCAAAGCCACGATGGTCTCCTGCGGTGCCACGGACCTCGGCACGTTTCAGGCCGCCGCTCGCCTCACCTTGGTCTCCGAGCAGAGTTTCCAGGAAAGCCCCGCCACCGTGTCGGTCGGGGAGACCGCCGGTCTGGACTAGGACCTGCCGGATGGTGGTCAGGTCGTCGCGCAGGCGAGCAGAGCCTCTCGCACATGCCCGCCGTTGGCGGCCAGCATGGTGGCCGCGGTAGCCGCGTCGACCCCGCACAGCAGGTGCACCAGCGCGACCTTCAGGTCACCGTCTGCCTCTGCCAGGGCGTGGGCGGCCTCCCGCTCGTCCGCGCCCGTCGCCTCGGTGAGGATGCGCAGCGTCCGGCCGCGCAGCTTCGCGTTGGTCGCACGGAGGCTGACCATCAGGTTCGAGTAGGTCCGGCCGAGCTTGACCATCGTGGCGGTGGAGAACGCGGTCAGCAGGATCTTCTGCGCCGAGCCCGCCTTCATCCGCGTCGACCCCGCGATGACCTCGGCACCGGTGTCGACCGCGATGAATACGTCGACCCCGGCCGGTCGCATCGAACGCGCGTTGCCCGAGACCAGAGCGGTCTTCGCGCCGAGCCGGTCGGCCGCCTGCAACGCACCGAGGACGAACGGGGTGCGCCCGGAGGCGGTCAGGCCCAGCACGAGGTCGCCCGCTCGCACCGAAGTCGCCATCTCCGCGGCACCGGCCGCGGCGTCGTCTTCGGCGTTCTCGACCGCTTCGCGCAGTGCCTGGTGGCCGCCTGCGTGGTGCGCGACGAACCAGTCGGCGGGCACGTTGAACGTCGGCACGAGCTCGGCGGCGTCCAGCGTGGCCAGACGGCCGGACGTGCCCGCGCCCACGTAGTGCACACGATGGCCGGTGCGCAGCGCTTCCACCGCGTGGTCGACAGCGTCCGCCAGGTCCGGCAGGACCTTGGCGACCGCCTCCGGGACCTTTCGGTCCTCGTCGTTGATCATCGTCAGGATGCCGAGGGTCGACATCCGGTCGATCTCAGTGGTGCGGGGGTTGCGCTGCTCGGTCGGGGAATCGACGTGGACCACCTGACTCGGCACCGCCATCATGCGTCTCACCGTTACCTTCGTCCTCACTTCCCGGTCTCTCGCGGACGCCTCCGGCCGTCCGGTCGCACGCCGAGCCGATGTCCGCCGACCGCGTCGCGAGTGGCTTCCAGGGCGGCGGACGCGGTCTCCATGTGGCGCTGCGCGACACCGATGAACAGGCAGTCGATGACCGTGAGCTGGGCGATCCGGCTCGCGGTCGCACCCGAGCGGAACGTCGTCTCGCGGGCGGCCGTGGTCAGGACGTAGTCGGCAACCTCGGTGATCGGCGAGCGCGGGAAGTTGGTCAGCGCCACGGTGGTCGCGCCGTGTTCGCGAGCCACCCGCAGGGCTTCGACCGTGTCGGTCGTCGCGCCGGTGTGCGAGACACCGATCGCGACGTCGCCGGCGCCGAGCACCGCGGCCGAGGTCAGCATGATGTGCGTGTCGGACCAGGCAAAGCACACGCGGCCGATGCGATGCAGCTTCTGTTGCAGGTCAGCAGCGACGAAGGCGCTTGCGCCCACACCGTAGACGTCGGTGCGGCCCGCGTCGGCGAGCAGGTCGATCACGTGCTGCAGGGTCGCGATTTCAAGCTGGTCCGCGGTTTCCTCGACCGCGCGCGCGTCGGCGAAGCTGACCTTGCCGACCACTGCGGCCAGGTCGTCGTCGAGACCGATCTCGCCGCCGAGGTTGCGGGCCGACCGCGCCTCCGTACGGGCGGTGTCTGCGGCCAGCGCGATCCGCAGCTGTGGGTACCCGCCGACGCCAACCGCCTTGCAGAACCGGGTCACCGTGGTTTCGCTGGTGTTCGCGGACAGCGCCACCTCGGTGATACTGCGTCGCGCTACTGCAGATGGGTCATCGAGGACGACTTTGGCTACTCGCTGTTCCGCCCGCGCCAGACCGGGCAGCAGCGAGCGGATCCGGACCAGGGGACTGGCTTCGGACTCGCGCGTACCCGAATCAGTTTCATTCGGTGCCTGCGTGGTTACGGAATCGGTATCCGTCTCCGTGGGAAAGTTACTAACCGTAGGCATTTGAGACAAGGCTACCCACATCCTTAGGGATGATCGCAACTCGTGCGCCCCTGCACGTCCGAGTTGCGGTGACTCAGTTGCCCGGAAAGTCGCCAACTACGTCTATGTTGTTAACGTCATCATGTTAACGACTTGGCAACTTACTGTGGTTCCCGAAACAGCCGACGATTGTCGGTGACTCCCGCTCGCGTCTCAGTGATAGGGACTCGCCCGCGTCCATGTTATGACGCGAGTCAGCACACTTTCAGTACCAACGGAGCAGCGGACTTGTGGCGGAGGGTGACCGACAATCGTGTCTGAAACTCGACCGGTTGCCGTTCGTGCTGGTTACTCGCCGACCGGGCCGGATCCCGGTCCCGGACGACCCGGCGCAAACTTCCGGAAGATCACCTGTCCGGCCGCCGGTAATTTTGCCGACACGGCGGCGTTTCTACCTCGCTTCGGCCAGTGCGCTCGCCCACTTCTCCCGCGCCGGGTTGATCGAACCCCAGTCTCGTGTCGGGTGGACTCGGTTGGTCAGCAGGATCGCGAACGACCGGGACACCGGGTCGATGACGAGCGACGTTCCGGTGAATCCGGTGTGCCCGGCGGTCGTGGGCGAGGACAGCGCTCCCATGTAGAACCGTTGGTCCAGCTCGAAGCCGAGCCCGTGCGCATGGCCGGGGAAGGCCTCGTTGTAGTCGGTGAGCATGGCCCGCACCGTCTCCGGGCGCAGGATGCGGGCACCGCGGTAGGCGCCGCCGTTGAGGATCGTCTGTGCCAGCACCGCGACGTCGGATGCGGTCGAGAAGATGCCCGCGTGACCGGATACTCCGCCGAGTGCCCACGCGTTCTCGTCGTGGACCTGACCGCGGACCATCCCGCGCGGCGGGTTCGCCTCGAACTCGGTTGCGGCGATCCGGTCGAGCTTGCCGGCGGGCGGGTTGAACGCTGTGTCGGCCATCCCGAGCGGCTGCGTGATCCGGTCCCGCACCACGACATCGAGTGGTTGGCCCGCAATCCGCTCGACGAGGAAGCCGAGGGTCATCAGGTTGATGTCCGAGTACAGGTACGTGGTGCCTGGCTGGTTCGTCAGGGGACTGTCCAGTACCGCCGTCCGCCGCGACGGGATGTCCTGGTAGCCCTCCCACAGGGATGGGCGCGGTTCCGCCGCCAGACCCGAAGTGTGTGTGAGGAGCTGCCGAACGGTGACGGTCTGCTTGCCGTTCGATGCGAACTCGGGCAGGTACTCGGCGACCGGGTGGTCCAGGGCGACCCGGCCGTCGTCGGCCAGCTGCATCACCGCGAGCGAGGTGAACAGCTTGGTGATCGAAGCAAGGTCGAAGATCGTGTCGGGGTGCATCGGCACCTGCTGCTCGGGCGGCAGCTCGGTGCCCGCGGCATCGGCGAACCGGACCGCCCCGCCGGTGGTGGCTTCGTCGACGATCACGCCGTCGTGCGCGAGTAGCCCGACCGCGCCCGAGAAGCGCGGATGCCCGGTCGCCGGGTCCGGCGCGCTCCAGTCGGTCAGGAACTGCTCGGCGGGCCGCAACGGCGCCGGATCGAGCCCGACGTCGGCGGGCGCGCCCGGGCGGAGCACCGTGTCTGGCGGTGCGAACTCGTACTGCGGACGGTCGATCCGTCCGGTGTGGGCCTGCTTCGTAATGGTGGTACTCGCTCCTGGAACGGTCAGGGCGGACACGGTCAGGACCGCCGCGACGAGTAGTTTGCCCGCTCGCATAACGGACTCACCAGTAGATCAGGTGCGGGCGGCGACGGGCGGTGAATTCGTCCAGCTCGGCCTTCCACGCCCCGACGATCTCGTCCACGCCGGCGCCACGGTCGACCATGGTGCGCAGCCGGTCGGACCCGGCGAGCTTGTCGATCCCGTTGTCGGCGCGCCAGGCGAAGATGCCCGGGTGCAGCTTCTTGGCGGTGACGAGCATGCCCACCGCTGTCCGGATGGCGTCGAACGAAGGTGGATCGGTGACCGCGATCTGGACTCCGCCGCAGGTCTGGTTGACGAACTTGCTGAACGTGGGGACGAAGTAGGTCTCCCGGAACCGCACCCCGGGGAGCCCGAGCGCGGTCAGCTCGTCCCGCCACCGCCAGTCGACGCCGGGTGCGCCGATGACCTCGAAAGGCCGCGTCGTGCCGCGTCCCTCCGAGAAGACGGTGCCTTCGAACAAGCCCGTGCCCGGGTAGACCAGCGCCGTGTCCGACGTCGGCATGTTGGGACTGGGTGGCGTCCAGCTCAGTCCCGTGTCGGCGAAGAAGGTGTCCCTGCGCCACCCATCGACCTGAACCACCTGCAGGTCCGCCAGGCGGACGCCGTCGGCGGGCAGCAACTCCGCGGCGAAGTAGTTGGCCAGCTCCCCGACGGTCATGCCGTGCTGCTGCACGATCGGCTTGAGTCCGACGCCCGAGGCGAACTCCGGGCGCAGCATCGGGCCGTGGGCTGTGCCACCGATCGGGTTCGGCCGGTCGAGGACGACGAAGGCCGTCCCGGTCCGGCCCGCCGCCGCCATCGCCGTGTACATCGACCAGATGTAGGTGTAGAACCGGGCGCCGACGTCGGCGATGTCGAACACCACGGTGTCGACACCCGCCTTGCTGAGCATCCCGGCCAGCTTCCCGGCGTCGGCGCCGTACGCGTCGTAAACCGGAAGGCCGGTGCGCGGATCCGGGTAGTCGCCCTCCGAGCCGCCCGCCTGTGCGCTGCCCCGGAACCCGTGTTCGGGCCCGAACACGGCGACCGGCCGGACGCCGGCGGCGATCATGGAGTCGACGATGTGATCGCCGTTGTCCAGCACACCCGTCGGATTCGACAGCACTCCGACCTTGCGGCCGGCGAGCGTGCGCCAGCCCTGACGGGCGAGGGTCTCTGCCCCTGTCACGACCGGCCCGCCTGGTGGCGCGTGAATTGCCGGCGGCGGTTTCGCGAGAGCGGACCCACCGGTGATGAGCGGTGTTGCGACCGCTCCCGCGGCCAGGAACCCGCGACGGCTGACACTCACCATGTCAGCCCCGTGCCGAAGGGATAGCGGATCTGCCTGGCATCGTCGCCCGCCGGGATGTCGACAGGAAGCTCACCCTGGGGCGCGATCTCGCCCTTGAGTACCTTCGCCAGCGAAGTCATCGTCACATCCCGCCAGTCGTACGTCGCGATCCAGGTCGGTACGTCGGCGAAGCCCGGGTCGTACGGTTCCTGGATGCTAACGGCGACCACGGGCTTCCCGGTCGCGAGCAGTTCACGCACGAGGTCACCCTGCCCGGTGTTGCTGCGCAAGCCGTTCGTGAGCACGACGATCGTGTCGGCTTCGTCTGCTGCCGCCACCGCTTTTTCGATTCCCGCCGCGGCTGGGTTGGCACCGGTCGACACCGCCGTTCCGCCGAGTCGCTCGGCCAGCGTCCGGACCGGTTCCGCCGGATGCCCGGGATAGCTCCCGTTGTTCCAGCCCGTCACCAGCACCTTCCCAGGGTTCCGCAGCGGGAGCAGTCCGGCATCGTTGCGCAGCACGGTGGTTGTGCGATCGGTGATCGCCTGGATTTTGTCGCGGTTGGCCGCACTTCCGACCGCGCGTTCGACGGCTTGCACATCAACCAGCGGACGGGCCACGATGCCGCGTTTGTCCTTGAGTCTCAGGATTCGCAGCACGCTCTGGTTGATCCGGTCTTCGGTGAGGCGGCCGCTCTTCACCGCGTCGAGCACGCTGTCGACGGCAACGCCCAGATCCGGCGGCATCAGCATCTGGTCGACCCCGGCTTCCAGCGCCAGCACCGGGATCTCCGCGTCGCTGTGCAGCTGGCGCACTCCGGCCATCTGCAGCGAGTCGGTGGCGACCACACCGTCATAGTGCAGCTCGTCGCGCAAGATCCCGGTCATGATCGGCTTCGACAGCGTCGCCGGCTCACCGGACGGGTCCAGGCTGGGCACCGTGATGTGAGCGGACATGATCACGTCGGCGCCCGCGGCGATGGCGGCCTGGAACGGCGGCAGGTCGATCTGCCGCCATTGGGCCTCGGTGCGGGTGATGACAGGCAGTCCGGTGTGGCTGTCCGCGGCGGCGTCGCCGTGGCCGGGGAAGTGCTTCGCGGCGGCGGACACGGTCTCCGTCGGTGGTCCGGAGTTCTGGTAGCCGTCGATCTCCGCGGCGACCATCTGGCTGGTCAGCCCCGGGTCGGCCGAGAACGACCGGGAGCCGATCACCGGGTTCAGCGGGTTGGAGTTGACGTCCGCGTCGGGCGCGAAGTCCTGGTTGATGCCCATCGCCCGCAGCCCGTGACCGTTCACCGCGGCCAGCGCTCGTGCGTCCTCGACGCGGCGCCCGGCGCCGAGGGCCATGCTGGACGGAAACTCCGTCGCCGGTGCCGCGATGCGCGTGACCCGGCCACCCTCCTGATCGGTGGAGATGATCAGCGGGACCTTGGCCCCGGACGCGAGCGCGGCACGTTGCAGCCCGTTCGAGAAGCGCGCGACCTGCGCGGGATCGTCCACGTTGTCGGTGCCGGGGTTGTTGAAGTAGATGACACCGCCGGGGTGGAAGCGCTCGACGACCTCGGCCGGAGTGTCCACTCCGTACTTCGTGCGGTTGCCCTGATCTGGCTGGCCGGCCGCCTTGCCCCACACGTCGGCGACGAAAAGCTGTCCCACCTTCTCCTCGAGCGACATACGCCGCAGCGTCTGCTCGGCCCAGTCGCCCCGGCCGCCGCCCGATACGGCGGAGGCCGCGCCGACCGCGCTCATACCGAGAACACCAACGACGATCGCGGCAAGCACATGACTCCTCCGGCGCATTTGGAACCTCCCCCTGATGATGATCGCCGGGATTCGAGCCGGCATCGGGGAAGTTACTCAGTCGCTCCGGAGCAGGTCAACGACACACTTACTTTCGGCGGAGCCCGAAAGTGGCTTTCAGGTTCGGCCACACTCCCGGGCTAATCCCATGGGCATAAAAATGCGCGGGCGCCGCCAGCGAAACCGCTGGCGGCGCCCGCCCGCGCGGACTGCTCGGGTGACCAAGCTGCAACTCGTGTCGTACCTACGGGGACTCGGCGTCCGGCGTCCCGGTACGCAGTCCCTCGACGACAAGCCTCCCGCGGCGCGCTGCGCGTGGGTGCCCGGAGTCCGCGCACGGAGGTCGTCGGGGAGGAACGAGGCTTCTCTTCGCCTCATCCTTGGCCGAAACGACGTCCGCACCTCACTTTGTACCCAGTGACGGCCGTCACTTCAAGGGGTCGGGCGGGTGCACCGGTACAGACGCTCGATTCGGTGATGCGGGCACGCTCAGCGACTAGACTGCTACGCTCTCCCCCGGCGTTTGCGCGTCAACCCGTACCAGGTGACGCCGGCCGCCGCGAACGCGCCGAGCCCCAGGCCGACCGCCAGCGTCGCCGGGGACGGCGTCGGGAAGCGGCTTCGCAGCGAGACCGGTTTGGTGAACTCCAGCACCGGCCAACCGCGTTCGAGAGCCGCCCGGCGCAGCATGCGGTCCGGGTTCACCGCGTGCGGCCTGCCGACCGCCTCGAGCAGCGGGATGTCGGTGCTGGAATCCGAATACGCGTAACACGAGGCGAGGTCGTACCCGTTCTCCGCGGCCAATTGTTTCGCCGCCACCGCTTTCTGTTCGCCGTAGCAGTAAAAAGCGATTTCCCCGGAATAGCGGCCGTCCACCACCCCCATTTGCGTCGCGACGCTCCCGGTCGCGCCGAGCATCGCCGCGATCGGGGTCACCACCTCGTCGCCCGCGGCGGACAGCACGATCACGTCGTGGCCCTGCTCCTGGTGCCACGTGATCAGCTCGGCGGCTTCGGCGTAGACGAGCGGATCGACGATGTCGTGCAACGTCTCGTTGACGATCGCGCGCACCTGCGCGACATCCCAGCCCATGCAGAGCGCGGAGATCTCGGCGCGCATCCGCTCGGTCCGGTCCGCGTCGGCGCCGGAGAGCGAGAAGACGAACTGTGCGTACGCGCTCTTCAACGCCGCGCGCTTGCTGATCAGCCCCTCGCGCAGGAGCGGCTTGCTGAAGGCCAGGGCGCTGGACGAGGCGATGATCGTCTTGTCCAGGTCGAAGAAAGCCGCGACACCGGTTCCGGGTGCGGCGGGCTGATCGCTCGGCGGCGAGCTGGGAGGTTCTGCCACAGCTTCAGGATAGGAGTAGGTCGTCCGCGGGGTCGTGAGGTGACCACGAAAGGTACCGGCCGGTCGGAAATTCGTTGGCCCGCCCAGGGAAATCGATTGCTGGTGCCGTTACCGAATTGTGGGTGGCGCGGGTCACCTTCCCCGCCACCCGGCGGAGTTACAGTGGAGCGATCCGGTGTTCCCACCGGCGGTTCAGTCCAACCCCCCGGGGCTGAACCCTTGGCGACCCCCGTCTCTCCCCCCTGGCGGGGGTCGCCCCTTTTCCACGCGCGGGCGGGGATCATGCCACAGCGCACCGACAATTCCGTCCGGCCAAGCCGTATCGGGCGTGAGTTGTCCACATGACCCCAGTTGTCCACAGGGCTCGCTGGAGCTTCTTGTCGCGGCCCGCCGCGGGCACGACCGTGGAGTCAGGTCAATCACCGATCACTCCTGGGGGCCGTCATGAACCACGCTCGTCCGCTCGTCGTCGCCCACGACGAGGTCATGCTCGACGAAATCCTGCGCGTCGCCGCGGCGGTGGGGTGCGAGACCGAGCGCGCGCCCGACCTGCTCGCCGCCCGGCCCCGGTGGCCGGATGCGCCGCTCGTGCTGGTCGACGAGCAGTCGGTCGAGGGCGACGTGGAGCTGCCTCGCCGGCCCGGTGTCTTGCTGATCACCAAGGGCGCGCCCGATTCCCGTACGTGGCAACGAGCTTTCCGCGCCGGGGTCGAGGATGTCGTGTCGCTGCCGGAGGACGAGACCACGCTGGCCGCCGCACTGGCCGACGTCGTCGACGGTCCGGGCATACCGGGTGGCCGCATCATCGGCGTGCTGGGCGGGCGTGGCGGAGCCGGGGCGTCCATCCTGGCCGCGGCCACCGCCCTCGTCGCGTGCCGCACCGAGCCCGGCGGTCTGCTGGTGGACTGCGATCCACTGTCCGGCGGCATCGATGCCATGCTGGGCGCCGAAAACACCGAAGGCTTGCGCTGGCCCGAGCTGCGGCCCGGCGCCGGGCGGTTGTCGATGCCGGCGTTGCTGAAAACCCTGCCTAAGTTCCGGTATCGCGGTCTGCGGTTGCCTTTCCTGTCCTGCCACCGCAACGGCGACGGGCCCACCGGGCAGGCGGTGGCGGCCGTGATCGAAGCCGGACGGCGCGCCGGCCGGACCGTCATCTGCGATCTGCCGCGTCACCTAGACGGCCCTGGCCTGGCGGTGGTCGCGCGGGCCGATCTGGTGATCGTGGTGATTCCGGCGGATATGCGTGCTTGTCTGGCCGCCCGGCGGGTCGTGAAGCAGCTGGGCGATCCGGCCGATCGGGTCCGGCTCGTGGTGCGCGGGCCGGCGCCGGGAGACCTCGACCCGAGCGTGGCCGCGGGCGCGATCGGGCTGCCCCTGCTGACGTCGATGCCCGCCGAGCGCCAGCTGGACCGGGAGATCGAGCGCGGCAACTTCTTCCCGCGGCCGCGCGGGGCGCTTCTCGAGACGGCACGGCTGATTCTCGCCGAGGCCCACGCGAAGCAGGTGCTCGCGGCATGAACTTCGAGCTGGTTGAACGAGTCCGTCATCGGCTGGCCGGCACCGGCGCGGGCACCGACCCGGTGGCCGTGGCGGACGCGGTCCGGGCCGAGGCCGGACGTCCGGTGGGGCACACGGAGGTGCTGAACGCGCTGCGCGTGGTGCGGCAGGAGCTGGCCGGAGCCGGCCAGCTGGAACCGTTGCTCGCCCTCCCCGGCGTCACCGACGTGCTGGTGACCGGCCCGGACGCGGTGTGGGTGGATGGTGCCGATGGACTGTGCCGCACCGACGTGCGCTTTCCCAGCGACGAGTCGGTGCGCCGCCTCGCTCAACGGCTCGCGTTGGCGGCCGGACGCCGCCTCGACGACGCCCAGCCCTACGTGGACGGCTGGTTGCCGGGCCTCGGACCGCACGGCCGTGTCCGGCTGCACGCCGTGTTGCCGCCGATCGCCGCCGACGGCACGTGCGTGTCCCTGCGGATCCTCCGGCCTGCTGTGCATGACTTGGCCGCGTTGCGCGAGCTGGGCACGTTCGGTGCGGAGGGCGCGGAGCTGATCGAGGCCGTCGTCGCCGCCCGGCTGGCCTTTCTGGTGACCGGTGGCACCGGAGCAGGGAAGAGCACTCTGCTCGCGGCGATGCTCGGTGCGGTGCCGGCGGCAGAACGGATCGTCTGTGTCGAGGACGCCGCCGAACTCCAGCCGGCACACCCGCAGTTCGTGCGCTTGACGGCCCGGCCGCCGAACGTCGAGGGCGCCGGGGAGGTCAGCTTGCGAGACCTGGTGCGCCAGGCGCTGCGGATGCGGCCCGACCGGCTCGTGGTCGGCGAGGTCCGGGGATTCGAGGTGTGCGAACTCCTGGTCGCGTTGAACACTGGCCACGAGGGCAGCGCCGGGACCCTGCATGCGAACTCCCCGGCCGAGGTACCCGCGCGGCTGGAAGCGCTTGCCGCACTGGGTGGGTTGTCCCGAGCGGCCCTGCACAGCCAGCTCGCGGCCGCGGTCCAGGTCGTGCTCCACATGCGCCGGTCCGCGTCGGGACAGCGGGAACTGGCCGAAGTCGGTGTCCTCACCCGCGCGGACAACGGAGAGGTCCGTGTCCTTCCCGTATGGCAGAACGGCGAATGGACCAAGCGGCGAGTGCTGTTCTCCGCGTTGCTGCCACGGGGAGGCGGGCCGTGTTGACGCCGTCGTTGGCTTGCGCTGCTGTGGCTGTCCTGTGTTGGCCGCCGGTGCGGGATGCGGGTGTCCGGTTGCGGGCGCTCGCTCCGCCCACCAGGCGCCGCATCCAGCCGGTGCCGCGAAAAGCGTTCGCGCTTGGGCTGGTGCCGTTGCTGCTCGTCGTGCCGCCGATGGCGTGGGCCGCGGGTGTCCTGCTGGGCTGGGCCGGGTGGCGCCACTGGAATTCCCGCCGTGGCGTGAAATCCGGTCTGACGTTGCGACGAGCCATGGCCGAGGCGCTGCACGCCATGGTCGTCGACCTCCGGGCGGGTGCGCCACCGGCACCGGCCGCGGAGTACGCCGCAGCTGACGCGCCCCGCCCGGTCGCGGAGATCCTCGAAGCCGTAGCGAGCGCCGCCCGCCTGGGCGGTGACGTCGCGGCAGCCCTGACAACGGTCGACACCGCCGGCCCGCTCGTCGGTATTCGAGGACGGCTCGTGCGGGCGTGGTCGCTGAGTCAACGGCACGGTCTGCCACTCGCCGAACTGCTTGACGCGGTTCGCCGTGACATCACAGCGGAAGTCAGGTTCACCAACCAGGCTGAGGCGGCGATGTCCGGCCCTCGGGCCAGTGCGGCCGTCCTCGCGGCTCTGCCCGGATTCGGACTGCTGCTGGGGGAGGGGATGGGTGCGCGTCCGCTGCACGTCATCTTCGCCACGGGGAGCGGCAACATGCTCCTGTTGCTCGGCACCGTTCTGATCATCACGGGTGGGGCATGGAGCGCCCGGATCACGCGGCGGGGGGCGTTGCGATGAGCACCACCGCGGTGGTCGTCGGGTTGTTGGACGCGACCTTGCTGACTTTGCCTGGCAGATTGCTCGGCACCGCCGTTTGGGTCGTGGGTGGGGCGTCGAGTGTCCGGATCACGCGGCGGGGGGCGTTGCGATGAGCACCACCGCGGTGGTCGTCGGGTTGCTCGGCGCGACCTTGCTGACCTTGCCCGGCAGACCGGTTCCCGGTGTGCGGCTCGCCCACCTCTTCCCCTCGCCACGCGCACCCGCCCGAGCACGCAGACGCCGTCCGAGGAGCGATCCGCTCGATCTCGCCGCGACCTGGGACCTGCTGGCCGCCTGCCTGCGAGCCGGACAACCGGTACCGGCCGCGTTGCGAGCCGTCACCGAGGAGGTGGCAGGCCCCGAAGCCAACGCGCTCCGCGCGACGGCCGGGCTTCTCGAACTGGGCGCCGACGCGATCGAGGCATGGGCGCCCGCGCTCGATTGCGCCGGCACCGCGGAGTTCGCCCGAGCCGCCAAACGGACCGCGCGCAGCGGAACCACCCTCGCCGAAGCAGCCGCCGACCTTGCCCACGACATCCGAGCTGCACTGGGCGACCAGGCCGAGTCGCGTGCCCAGCGCGCGGGCGTGCTGATCGCCGGCCCGCTGGGGCTTTGCTTCCTCCCGGCGTTCGTCTGCCTCGGGATCGTGCCCGTGGTGCTCGGGCTGGCCGACCGCCTCACCGTGTTCTGACTATCCACAACAGACAGAAGGAGAATCGAATGTTGTTTCACACCAGGCCTACCGGACGTCATGCCGCCGCAGCCCGTCCCCCGTGGTGGCGTCGTTGGTTCCGCCCGGTGGTGACTGCCGACGACGGGATGAGCACCGCCGAGTACGCGATCGGCACGATCGCCGCCGCTGCGTTCGCCGCGTTGCTCTACTCCGTCGTCACCGGGGACTCGGTAGTGGCCGCGCTCACCGGCCTGGTCCAGCAAGCCCTGACAGCAGGGTTCTGATGGGTCGGGACGCTCGACGCGCGGCGGCACCCGAGCAGCCACCCGGACGAGCCCGACGCGGCCTGCCACGGATACTCCGAAGCGCTCATCTCGTCCGCCAACGCTTTCCACAGTGGACTTTCGATGAAGGCGACCGTCGTGTGGCCGCACCGCAGCTCGGTGGTGCGGGCGTCGGTGTGCGCGTCCACGGCCGACGTCGGTTCGTCGATCAGCGGGGTGTCGGGTGCGCCGTGGACCGCTCGACCTCTCCCCGTGCCGGCCCGTCACCGGCGGACCGCGGAGCGGTCACGGTCGAGGCGGCGATCGCATTGTGTGCCTTGACGGTCGTGGTCGGGTTGGTGCTCGCGGGCTTCACGGCGGTGGCCGCACAGCTGCGCTGCACCGACGCCGCCCGGGAGGCCGCGCGCCTCATCGCACGGGGAGAGCCACAGCTGGCCGCGCAAGCGGTCGAGCAGATCGCCCCGGCCGGCGCGGAACTCTCGATCAAGACCGAGGGGGACAGCATCAGCGTCGAAGTCCGGGCCGCCCCCGCCGGCGGGCTCCTACCCGGTCTCCACTTGACGGCGAGCGCGTTCGGGGTGCTCGAACCAGGAGCCGCGGATGTACCTCCCTGACGCGCGCGGCCAAGCCAGAAAGCGTCGCTTCGGATGAGCACCCGAACCCGCCGCGGGCCCCAGCTGGGCACGCTCGAGGCTTGCGGTTGCCAGCTGGGGCCGGGTCGGAGCCCAAGTCTGCTGAAGCTAGGCGGATGCGAGATGGCGAGCAGCACCCTGTGGCTCTACCCGGTGCGAGACATGGCTTTCCGGGCCGCAGCCGGGCGCCTGCGTGCTGGTCGACGCCGCACCCCTCCCGCTTGATCGGTGCGTGAGATGGAGTCGCGGGCCGGAGCCCGCCAGCCAGGCCCGGTGAGTCCGAGATGCGGCGCTGCGGGCCGCGACCGGGCGCCTGCGTGACATGGGAGCCGCCTGCGCCCGTGCGGGGGTGAAACGTGGAGCTTCAGGCCATGGCCGGGTGCCCGCATAAAGCGGGCCCGCAGTCGTCGGATGCGCGACATAGAGCAAACGAAAGGGGAACCAGGTGCGAGACATTCGAACGGGTGTTGCAAGCGCGGAGGAGAGAGACGTGGAGCCGCCGCCGGCGGCCGCCCAGCTGAGTGACGTGACGCTGCGGCGTGCGGTTGGGCAGGAGAGAGCCGTGGAGCCGCCGCCAGTGGCCGCCCACGTGAGTGACGTGGAGCGGCGGCCAGTGGCTGGGCAGATGGGTGACGTGGAGTCGCAGTCTGCGATCGGGCGGAAGAGTGTCGTGGAGCCGCAGCTGGCGGCCGCGCAGGAGATCGACGCGCAGTTGCGATCAGGGGCCGGACGAGCGCGAGACGGCCAGCCGCACGCACCGCCCCGGCCGGAGCGCGCCGCGCCGCTATCCGCCGCGGCGCGCGTCCCGGCCGAGCGTCCCGCATCTGCCGGGCCCGCTCCGGCTGGGCAGGGGCGCGTCCCGGTCGGGCGGCCACCCGTCCCGCCGGTCCAGCCGCCCGCTCCGGCTCGGCAGGGGCGCGTCACAGTCGTGCAGCCGCGCCTCCCGCCTTCCCGGCCGCCTACCCCGCCTACGGGGACGCGCCTCCCACCTCCCCAGCCGCAGATCCCGACGGAGCAGGGCCCGTGATCGCGCACCAGAACGTGCCTGAGCGGGACCGGGGCGCGGCGACTGTCTGGGCGGCGGGCGCGATCGCCACGCTCGTCGCCATCGCGGGTCTCCTCTGGGGCCTCGGCGCCGCGACGATCGCCCGGCATCGGGCCGCCGGCGCGGCCGACCTGGCCGCCCTCGCCGCCGCGGGGCAGGTCGTCCGCGGCGTGGACGCCGCTTGTGGGCGGGCCCAGTGGGTCGCCGACCGGATGACGGCTCGGATGGTGAGCTGCCGGTTCGAGGGGTGGGACGCGCTCGTCGAGGTGTCCGTGGACACCGGACTCGGCCCGGCGGTGGGACGGGCGCGTGCCGGGCCGTGATGCGACGAACGGTCACTGCCGCGCCGAACGGTCGGTGCGCGGTCGGCGGTTGGGCGGTCGCCCTCGCGCGGCGAGCGGTCACTGCCAGTGGTCGCCGATGCGGCCGCCTGGACCGGAAAACCGTTGGTATGCAGGAGAAAGCTGTGCTGGAGATCACGTTGGGTGCTCGAGGCCGGAAACCGTTCGTCGTCGGGAGGTGGTCGCCGAATGGTGTTCAGCCGGGCCGAGCACGGCCGGTTCACTCGTCGCCTCGGAGCGGCCGGTTGTCGCGCGCCGGGTTCCGGCTCTTTGCAACTTGCCGTTTATTGAGATCAGACAGCCACCGCAAGCGGTGGAGCAAGCAAGGAGTTGTGGACGGATGTTGGACACGGATTGGTCGGACAGCTGGCGGGGCGCCTTCCGCATCGAGCTTCGTGCGGAGGCCATCGGCCTTGCCTGGCACGGGTGGCCGGTGCTGCCCGGCAGCTTTCCGGCACCGGCGGACGCCGAGGGATCGTGGACCGGCCCGGCGCCCGTCCACGAGGACTGGGCCGACCGGCTCGGCGCGCACCCCAACGAGGTGGCCGCCTGGTGGAACGGCCAGCCCTACAGCGTCCTCGTCGCGACCGGCACCGTGCTGGACGCCGTCGAGGTCCCCGACGAACTGGGCAAGCGCGCCGCACGACTGCTCCGCGCGACCGGCCACCCCGCGCCGATCGTCGCGACGCCCGACGGCCGCTGGCTGTTCCTGACCACGGTCGCCGACCGCATCCCGGAGGAGCTCGCCACCGACGGCGAGGTCCGCTGGCACGGCCAGGCCAGCTGGATCCCGCTCCCGCCCACCCCGTTCCAGCACGGCGTCGTGCACTGGCGGGTCAAGCCGGACGTGTGGGGCTGGCGGCTCCCGACCGCCGCGGCCGTGCACTCCGTGCTCGCCCGCGCTCTCGACCAGCAGGGTTCCGACCGGGCCGCCCTCGTCGGCGCCGGTCAGTTCGCCGCAGCCTGAGCCACCCCGTGGTCGTGCTGGGCACTGTGCAGACTCACCGCCCCGAGCACGGTTGCCAGTACGGCCACAGCCCCCGCCTTGTCCAGTGGGTCGTTACCGTTCCCGCACTTCGGTGACTGCACACAGGACGGGCACCCCGCCGGGCACTCGCAGGAGATGATGGCCTCCCGCGTAGCGGCCAGCCACGGGACAACAGCAGCGAAACCGCGATCGGCAAATCCCGCGCCTCCGGGATGGCCGTCATGCACGAACACCGTCGCCTCCCCGGTGTCCGCGTGCAAAGCGGTTGAGACGCCGCCGATGTCCCAACGGTCGCACGTAGCGAACAGCGGTAGCAGGCCTATCGCCGCGTGCTCGGCGGCGTGCAGGGCGCCGGGGATGCGCGCCGGATCAAGACCGGCGCCCCCCGGCGCCCCGCCGAACTCCAGCAACTCCGGGCTGATCGTGTACCAGACCGCCCGCGTCTCCAGCGTCTGCGCCGGCAGGTCCAGCGGCACCTGGTCCAGTACCTCGCCCGACGGGCGGCGCCGCAGATACCCCACGACCTGCGAGGTCACCGCCACCTCGCCCAGGCACACGCTCACGCCGCCGTAGTCCACCCGCTCCTGGGTGCTCAGCACAGTGATGTCCGCGAGCTCGCGGGCCGACGTCGTCCACTCCGGATCTTCCGGGTGCACCAGCGCGATGCCGGACTCCAGGTCCAGCTCGTCCACCACGTACGACGAACCCTGATGCAGGTACACCGCACCTGGATGCACCGTCGTGCACGCCGAACCCGGATCGACCGTGCCCAGCAGACGCGACGTGTCCGCCTCGACCACCGCGATCTGCTGCCCGCCCGACCCGCGAATGTCGACCTCGTAGTGTGGCCGGTCCCGGGACGTCCAGTACCAGCCGCTCGGTCGGCGGCGCAGCAACCGGTCGGCCACCAGCCGGTCGAGCACCTCCCGCGCCGCCGGACCGCCGAACGTGTCCAGCTCCCCGGTGGTCAGCGGCAACTCCGCCGCGGCGCATGCCAGTTGCGGCGCCAGCACGTACGGGTTGGACGGATCCAGCACCGCCGTCTCCACCGGCCGCTCCAGCACCGCCGCCGGATGGTGCACCAGATAGGTGTCCAGCGGATCGTCCCGAGCCACGAACACCACCAGCGCGTCGTCGCCCGACCGGCCGGCCCGGCCCGCCTGCTGCCAGAACGACGCCAGCGTGCCCGGGTACCCGGCGAGCACCACCGCGTCCAGCCCCGCGATGTCCACCCCCAGCTCGAGCGCGTTCGTCGTCGCGACGCCCTTCAGCTCGCCCGACAGCAGCGCCCGCTCCAGCGCCCGGCGCTCTTCGGGCAAGAACCCCGCCCGGTAGGCCGCCACCTGCGACGGCAACTCACCGTCCACTTCGGACAACAAGCGCCGCGCGCCCAGCGCCGTCAACTCCGCGCCTCGCCGGGACCGCACGAACGCGAGCGTCCGCGCGCCCGCGATGACCAGCTCTGCCAGGATCCGGCTCGCCTCGGCCCCGGCCGACCGGCGGACCGGCGCGCCGTTCTCGCCCAGCTGGTTCTCCAGCAGCGGCGGCTCCCACAGCGCCACCGTCCGCGCCCCACGCGGCGAAGCGTCCTCGACCACCGGCACGCAGTCGGCGCCGACCAGCCGGCACGCGAACTCGCCCGGCTCCGCCGTGGTCGCCGACGCCAGGATGAACACCGGCGACGACCCGTAGTGCCGCGCCACCCGCTGCAACCGCCGCAGCAGCAATGCGACGTGTGAGCCGAACACGCCCCGGTAGCTGTGGCACTCGTCGATCACCACATACGCGAGCTTGCGGAACAGCCGTGCCCACCGCGAGTGCGCCGCCAGGATGCCGCGGTGCAGCATGTCCGGATTCGTGAACACCCACCGCGCGTGCGCCCGCACCCAGTCGCGCTCCGCCATCGGGGTGTCGCCGTCGTAGGACGCCGCCCGCACACCAGGAACGTCCAATGCGGACACTGATCGCAGCTGATCGGCGCCCAGCGCCTTGGTCGGGGAAAGGTACAGCGCACACGCCTTGTCGTCCGCGGTCAGCGCGGACAGCACCGGGAGCTGGTAACACAGCGACTTGCCCGAGGCCGTGCCCGTGGAGACCACGACATGCCGCCCCTCGAAGGCCAGCGACGCCGCATCCGACTGATGCGTCCACGGCCGCTCCACCCCGCCGGACCGCAGAGCCGCCACCACCCGCTCGTCCGCCCAGGACGGCCATTCGGTGTGCCGCGCCGTGCGCGCCGGCAGATCGGCGACGTGGGTCACCGGGTTCGCCGCGGCCGGAATCCCGGCGGTGACCCGCTGCAGCAACCGCCGCGCCTGCTCGGTTCCCGCCATGACGTCCACGGTATCCAGCTTCGCACACCTGTACGACAGAACCGCCCTTGCGTGAAAAGATCATTAACCGTGAGCAGGCTCACATGTGCGGACCGTGATCGTTACGGGACGCCCTGACCGTCGCCGACGCACTACCAATACACTCCGGGCAACCGGCACCACTTGTGGTGTAGATCCCATGCCAGAGTCGGCACGGCTTCCCTTAGGCGGGCTGTCACTGGCGACAGGAACGTTTCCAGGAGGACGGATGTCCCGGCAGACCCTCGCGGAGGGCCTCGAGTTTTCCGGAGGTGATTACGGCATCGTCGCCGTAGTCGCCGTCATCGCCCTGGCCGCATTGGTCATCGGCTATTTCCTGCTCAAGGAGGTGCTGGCCGCGGGCCAGGGCACCACCAAGATGCAGGACATCGCCAAGGCGGTACAGGAAGGCGCGACGGCCTATCTCAACCGCCAGCGCAACACCCTTTCGATCTTCGGGGTCGTGGTGTTCCTGCTGCTGCTGGCGCTCCCGGCGGACGACTGGAACGAGCGCATCGGCCGTTCGGTCTTCTTCCTCGTCGGCGCGGTGTTCTCGTTCCTCATCGGCTACACCGGCATGTGGCTGGCAACGCGGGCGAACCTCCGGGTCGCCGCCGCCTCCCGTGAGCCGGGCGGCCGGGAGAAGGCGATGCGCGCCGCGTTCCGCACCGGTGGCGCGGTCGGCATGTTCACCGTCGGCCTCGGCCTGTTCGGCGCCGCGGTCGTCGTGCTCGCCTACACCGGCCAGGCGCCGAAGGTGCTCGAAGGCTTCGGGTTCGGCGCCGCGCTGATCGCGATGTTCATGCGTGTCGGTGGCGGCATCTTCACCAAGGCCGCCGACGTCGGCGCGGACCTGGTGGGCAAGGTCGAGCAGAACATCCCGGAGGACGACCCGCGCAACGCCGCCACCATCGCCGACAACGTCGGTGACAACGTGGGCGACTGCGCCGGTATGGCCGCCGACCTGTTCGAGTCCTACGCGGTGATGCTGGTCGCCGCACTGATCCTGGGCAGCAGCGCCTTCGGCGTGCACGGCCTGCTGTTCCCGCTGATCGTGCCGGCCATCGGCGTCATCACCGCGGTCATCGGCGTCTACATCACGCGGGCCCGCGCCGGCGAGAACGGCTTGGTCACGATCAACCGCTCGTTCTACATCTCCGCGGTCATCTCGGCGGTGCTGTGCGCGGTCGCCGCGTTCGTCTACCTGCCCAGCTCGTTCGCCAGCTTTGGGCCGGCGCAGGCCGGGGTCGCCGGCAACCCGGCCGTCATCGCGTTCGTCGCGGTGATCATCGGCATCGTGCTGGCCGGGGTCATCCTGCGGCTGACCGGCTACTACACCGGCACCGAGCACGGCCCGGTGAAGAATGTCGGGGAGACCTCCCGGACCGGTGCCGCGACGGTCATCCTGTCCGGCATCTCGGTCGGTTTCGAGTCGGCCGTCTACACCGCGCTGGTGATCGGTGCGGCCGTGTTCGGCGCCTACCTGCTGGGCGGCACGATCGCCCTGTTCGCGGTCGCACTGGCCGGGACCGGTCTGCTGACCACGGTCGGTGTCATCGTCGCGATGGACACCTTCGGCCCGGTCTCGGACAACGCGCAGGGCATCGCGGAGATGTCCGGCGACGTCGACGAGAACGCCGCGCAGATCCTCACCGAGCTCGACGCGGTCGGCAACACCACCAAGGCCATCACCAAGGGCATCGCGATCGCCACGGCCGTGCTCGCCGCGACGGCGCTGTTCGGCTCCTACCAGGACTCGATCTCCCAGGCGCTGGCCGCCCTCGACCAGTCCGCCGCGGGCGTGAAGTCCTTCGTGGACACCATCGTCAGCCCGAACACCCTCGTCGGCGTGATCGTCGGTGCCGCGGTCGTCTTCCTGTTCTCGGGCCTGGCCGTCAACGCCGTGTCCCGAGCCGCGGGCGCGGTGGTGTACGAGGTGCGCCGCCAGTTCCGCGACATCCCGGGGATCATGGAGGGCACCACCCGGCCCGAGTACGGCAAGGTCGTCGACATCGTCACCCGCGACTCGCTGCGGGAGCTCGCCACCCCGGGTCTGCTCGCCGTGTTCGCCCCGATCGCCGTCGGTTTCGGTCTCGGCACCGGTGCACTGGCCGGTTACCTGGCCGGCGCGATCGCGACCGGCACCCTGATGGCGATCTTCCTGGCCAACTCCGGTGGCGCCTGGGACAACGCGAAGAAGCTGGTCGAGGACGGCCACCACGGTGGCAAGGGTTCCGAGGCGCACGCGGCGACGGTCATCGGTGACACCGTCGGTGACCCGTTCAAGGACACCGCGGGACCGGCGATCAACCCGTTGATCAAGGTGATGAACCTGGTCTCCGTGCTGATCGCGCCCGCCGTCGTGCAGTTCTCGATCGGGCCGGACGCCTCCACCGGCGTGCGGATCGCGATCTCGCTCGTCGCGGTGGCGATCATCGTCGTCGCGATCGTGGTGTCGAAGCGGCGCGCGAGCGTCCTGACCGAAACGCCGAGCGAGGACGCCACACCGGCGAAGACCGCCTGAGCTCGTTCCTCCGGCCGGGCCCGTCGCGCACCCAGCGTGACGGGCCCGGCTTTTTTCCGCCCGGTGGTTGCGATCCGCGATCGTCTCGGTACCGTCGGGAAAGCGTGCGGCGTTGACTTGGAGGTGTGTGGGTGCGGCCCGGGCAGTCCGTGTTCCTGGTGGTGCTGACCGGGCTCTGCGTGGGCCTTTCCGGATGTGGCCAGCCATCGCCGAGAACCGAACCGGGCGGGCCGGGCATGTCGCGGGAACAGGTCCAGTTGCAGGATGCCGCCGCCCGCTGGGCCGACGACTACTGCGTAGCGGTCGGCTCGCTCGTCGAGGGCCTGGCGACCATGCCGAGCGTGGACCCGAGCAGCCCGCAGCGCGCCGTGCGGACGTCGAGCGAGCTGCTCGGGTCGGTGGTCGACGGCCTGGACCGGGCGCTGGACGGGCTGACCAAACTGCCGCCGTCCCCGGTGCCCGGAGGGGATCAGGTGCGGGCCCAGGCCGTGACCGATTTCCAGGGCGTGCGCGACCGCGCTTCCGCCGCCCGGCAACGGCTCGATTCGACCAAACCGGGCGACATCGACGAGGCCACGCTCGGGCAGGCACACGGCCCACTGGACGAGGTGGCCCACCTCGACCTGCTGAACCGCTTCGACGCCCTGCCTGACCTCGCGACCGCGGTCGCGCACGCCCCGGTGTGTCAGCAGCTCACCGTCCAGGCGAGCGCCACGCCCCGGTAGGAATGACCTAGCTCATGCGGGTGCGGGCATAGGTGCCGATGGCGTCACGCAGATACTCCGCGAATCCCGGCTGGATCGCCTCGTACTGGCTGCGGAAACGCTCGTCGTCGCGGTAGAGCCGGCCCAGTCCGGCGTACGACTCGGCATCCGGGGTCCAGAAGTTCTCCAGCCACTCGCGGTGTTCGCCAACCGCCTCAAGGACGCGGTCGTCGTCCACCGGGACACCCGCACGGGCCAGTTCGGCCAGCCGGTCGGTCGCCTGAGCGCCCTGAGCCTTGACTGCGGTCCACTTCGCGTCCGACCAGTTCTTGCTACGCCCCTGCGACTCGATGGCGGTCTCACCCCACCGGTCGGCCGCTTCCCGCGCCAGCCGCGCGGCCTTCTCGGAGTGCGGCGAAAACCCTTCGAACAGCTGCTCTGCGGACATGCGATTCCCTCCTTCCAGTTCGTTGATCGTGCGGGCGACGGTGGCGGCGAGCCGGTCCAGCCGATCGCGCTCCGCCAGCAACCATTTCCGGTGCAGTCGCAGAGCCTGCGCCCTCGGCACGGAGCCGTCGAGGATCTCCTCGATCGTCTCCAGGCCGAGGCCCAGCTCCCGCAGTATCAGGATCTGCTGCAGCCGGATGAGCTGTTCCCGCTGGTAGAAGCGCCTCCCACTGGCGTCGGCGAAGGCCGGTGGCAGCAGGCCGATGTCGTCGTAGTGCCGCAGCGTCCGGGACGTCACCCCGGACGCCTTCGACACCTGCGCGATCGACAACGGCTCGTCCATCTCGTCTCCTCCGTGCCCGTGAGAACCACGGTAGGGGTTGACGTTGCGTCAACTTCAAGAACTTTTTCGCTGCGACGTGTCGCGGTAAATCGAACGCGTGTTCTACCCTGTCCGCTGTGGATCAGATCTCGCTCTTTTCGGCGGAGGCGAGCGGCCCGGACATCGCCGATCTGAGCGGCGTCCTGTGCGGGCAGGGCCAGGTCACCGGCTTCGCGCGGACGGCCGCCCGCCTCACCGTCGAGGTGGATGACGTGTGGCGGGCGCGGGTGCTGGCGGCCGAGTTCGACAGACGCGGGGTGGCGGCCGAACTCGGCCGGGCCGGGGACGGCCGACCGTTGGTCCGCACGGCGTTCCGGTCGGATCTGATCGGACTGGCCCGGGCGTGGCTCGTCGACGACGGGAGGTCGAAAACAGTGCCGGGCCGCTTCCGGCTGACCGGCGCGGCCCTGCGGCTGTGGGCGCTGGCCGCGGGACGGCCGGGAGTCCAGGGGTACCTGCTGGCGGTCGACGAGCAGGCGCCGGACACGCACGAACCGCTCGCCGCCGCGTTCCGGCAGCTGGGCCTGCCCGCGCAGCTGGTCGGGCCGAAGGCCGGCGGGCCGGCGGTCCGGGTCACCGGACGCCGCCGGCTCGCGACGCTGGCCGAGCTGATCGGCATGCCGCCGCCCGGGGCCGAGCCGGTGTGGCCACCACGGGCACCGGCCCGGCAGGCGGTCTGATCAGGCCGGGATGGGCACCGGAACGGGCAGGGCGGCGGCCGGCTTGGGCAGCAGGCAACCGTCGCGGCGCAGGCTGAGCTGGTTGTTCTTCGCGAAGCAGGTGGGGATCCGGTAGGTCTGCTGGCCGTAGGTCAGGCCGCGCTGGGCGAACACCGCGCCGTTCTCGTCCACCTCGCACGGGTTGTTGAACGTGCAGACCTCGCCGTTGTCGTTGCCCGTGTTGTTGATGCCGACGATCTCGTGGCTGTTCTGGTCGACGATCGGCGAGCCGGAGGTGCCGTGGATGGTGTCGCAGCCGGGCGCGTACCGGATCGAGTCCTTCCAGGTCCAGTCCGCCTCGCGCACCGAGTACACGACCCGGTCGATCGAGCAGTTCCAGGTGCGGGTGAAGAACCCGGAGATCACGCTTACCCGCGTGCCGACGTTCGCCGGTGCGGCCGCCAGCGTCAGCGGGTGCCCGCCGATCTCGCGGGCGATCTCGCGGTAGGACGAGTCGAGGGCGTAGAGCGCGACATCGGTGTCGGTCATGGTGGCGTACACGACCTTCGTTGCGCGGAGCTGCCTGAGCTCGCGTCCGTCCGCGCCGAGCAGCATCATCTTGCGGTTGGCGGGCTGGTTGACGAGGACCTCGCCGGCCGCCGGCATCCCCGACTCCAGACAGTGACCATTCGTCAGGACGAGCGCGCGGTCGCGCTCGTCCGACTGGGGTAACCGGACGAGTGAACCGGAGCAGTTGCTCAGCTTGACGATCCCGCTGTAGTCGGCGGCGGGTGCGGCGGACGCGGCGCTGACCCCGGTCAATGCGGGACCGGAGAGCAGGACGGCCAGGACGATGAGGAGGCGGCGGAACATAGCGCGGAGCGTAGCGGAACGGCTACTCAGAAGCCCCGCGCAGCATGTGTCCGGTATCACGTGCTAGGTGTGGAAAGGGGACGATGCCGCACGCTGTTGCCCATCCCGGCAGGGGAGAGCGACGGCGTGTTGCGTCACCTCGGGGGACATTACCGGCAGGCAACGTGCACACTTGCTGGTTGAACAGGCGCCGCGGCGACAGCGGCGGGACGAAGCAGGAGAGCGGACAGCGTGGCTGGATCGACGAGGACGAAGAAGAACGACGCCGGGGCGAACGGCGCCGGTCGTCGACGGCTGGTGATCGTCGAGTCGCCCACCAAGGCCCGCAAGATCGCCCCCTATCTCGGCGGCGATTACGTCGTCGAGTCCTCGGTGGGTCACATCCGGGACCTGCCGCGGGGCGCCGCGGACGTGCCCGCCAAGTACAAGGGCGAGTCCTGGGCCCGGCTCGGTGTGAACGTCGACCACGACTTCGAGCCGCTGTACGTGGTGACCCCGGACAAGAAGGCCAAGGTCACCGAGCTGAAGAACCTGCTCAAGGAGGTCGACGAGCTTTACCTCGCCACCGACCCCGACCGCGAGGGCGAGGCCATCGCCTGGCACTTGCTGGAGACCCTCAAGCCGAAGATCCCGGTGCGCCGGATGGTGTTCCACGAGATCACCGAGCATGCGATCCGGGCCGCGGCCGCCGACACCCGCGAGCTGGACATCGACCTGGTGGACGCACAGGAGACGCGGCGCATCCTCGACCGGCTGTACGGCTACGAGGTCTCGCCCGTGCTGTGGAAGAAGATCATGCCGAAGCTCTCGGCCGGCCGGGTCCAGTCGGTCGAGGTCCGGCTGATCGTGGAGCGCGAGCGGGAGCGGATGCGCTTCACCTCAGCGTCGTACTGGGACATCTCGGCGACGATGTCGAGCGCGGGCGCCGGTGCCGACGAGCCGCGGGACTTCTCGGCGCGCATGGTGTCCGTCGACGGCGCGCGTCTGGCGACCGGGCGGGACTTCGACGCGACCGGCCGGCTCAAGGCGAACGCGAATGACGTCCGGGTGCTCGACGAGGCCGGGGCGCGAGCGCTCGCCCAGGCCCTGCACCAGCGGGACTTCAAGGTCACCAGCGTCGACGAGAAGCCGTACACGCGGCGGCCGTACGCGCCGTTCATGACCTCGACGTTGCAGCAGGAGGCCGGCCGCAAGCTGCGGTTCTCGTCCGAGCGGACCATGCGCATCGCGCAGCGGCTGTACGAGAACGGCTACATCACCTACATGCGTACCGACTCGACCACGCTGTCGGAGACGGCCATCGCCGCGGCTCGCGATCAGGCCACGAACCTCTACGGCGCCGACCACGTCTCGCCGAGCCCCCGCCAGTACACCCGGAAGGTGAAAAACGCCCAGGAGGCGCACGAGGCCATCCGTCCGGCCGGCGAGGTGTTCCGCACGCCCGGCCAGGTCGCGGGCGAGCTCCAGGCCGACGAGTTCCGGCTCTACGAGATGATCTGGCAGCGCACCATCGCCTCGCAGATGGCCGACGCGAAGGGCACCACGATGTCCGTTCGCATCACCGGCACCGCGAGCAGCGGCGAGGAGTGCGTGTTCGCCGCGTCCGGCCGCACGATCACCTTCGCCGGGTTCCTGAAGGCGTACGTGGAGGCGGTGGACACCGAGTCCGGTGGCGAGGCCGACGACAAGCAGAGCCGGCTGCCGCACCTGGTGACGGACCAGGCGCTGACCGCGACCGACCTGTCCCCGGACGGTCACGCCACCACCCCGCCGCCGCGCTACAGCGAGCCGAGCCTGGTCAGCAAGCTCGAGGAACTGGGCATCGGCCGTCCGTCGACCTATGCGTCGACGATCAACACGATCCAGGACCGCGGGTACGTCTGGAAGAAGGGCGCCGCGCTGGTGCCCTCGTGGGTCGCGTTCGCGGTCGTCGGGTTGCTGGAGCGGCATTTCGAGCGGCTGGTGGACTACGACTTCACCGCCGCGATGGAGGACGAGCTGGACCGCATCGCGTCCGGCGACGAGCAGCGCACCCGGTGGCTCTCGCGGTTCTACTTCGGCGGCGAGCAGGGCGTCGACGGGTCGATCGGCCGGCTGGGCGGGCTGAAGAAGCTGGTCAGCGGCGGCGTCGAGGACATCGACGCCCGCGAGATCAACTCGATCCCGATGTTCGACGACTCCGACGGCCGCACCGTGTACGTGCGGGTCGGGCGGTACGGGCCGTATTTGGAACGACACAGCACGGGAGACGGTGATGACAGCGCCGGCGCTTCGCAGCGTGCCAACCTGCCCGAGGACCTGCCGCCGGACGAGCTGACCGCGGAGATCGCGGAGAAGCTGTTCGCGACCCCGCAGGAGGGCCGCTCGCTTGGCGTGGACCCGGTGAGCGGGCGCGAGATCGTCGCCAAGGAGGGCCGCTTCGGGCCGTACGTCACCGAGGTCCTGCCCGAGCCGGAGGACGCCGAGGACGGCAAGAAGACCAGCAAGGCGAAGAAGCCGAAGCCGCGCACCGGCTCGCTGTTCCAGTCGATGTCGATCGAGACGGTGACGCTGGAGGACGCGCTCAAGCTGCTGTCGCTGCCGCGCGTGGTGGGCAAGGATCCGGAGTCCGGCGACGAGATCACCGCGCAGAACGGGCGGTACGGGCCGTACCTGAAGAAGGGCACCGACTCGCGGTCGCTGGAGTCGGAGGGCCAGATCTTCTCGATCACCCTCGAGGACGCGCTCAAGATCTACGCGGAGCCGAAGCGCCGAGGGCGCCAGGCCGCCGCGAAGCCACCGCTCAAGGAGCTGGGCAGCGACCCGGTGTCCGGCAAGCCGATGGTGGTGAAGGACGGCCGGTTCGGGCCGTACGTGACTGACGGCGAGTACAACGCGACCCTGCGGAAGGCGGACAGCATCGAGGAGCTGACCGCGGAGCGCGCGGCCGAGCTGCTCGCCGAGAAGCGGGCGAAGGGTCCGGCGAAGAAGAAGGCGCCGGCCCGGAAGGCCCCGGCCAGGAAGGCCGCCGCCAAGAAGTAGGCCTCGAACCGCCGTTCGACGAAAACTGTCGGTGCCCGGGGGCACACTGCCCCTGTGACGACGATCGACGAACTGCTGACCGAGGCCGCGCGGCCGGTGCTCGACGCTGTGCCGGAGCGGGCCACCACCTGGGACCTGTACGCGCCGTTCGCGACGGACTCCGACGTCGAGCGGATCCGGTACCCGCTGAGCCGCTCGGCCGACCCGGCCGACCTGGTCGCCGAGGCCGAGGAGCACAACGCCTGGATGGCGCAGCTGCGCGGCTCGCCGTTCGTCGACGGCGGTGACCTGACCGACGACGCGATGCGGGCGTTCGCGCTGATGCTGCGCGGTCCGATCCGGATGGTCCTCACCGGCGTGCACAGCGCGTTGGCCGGGCCGCTGGACGTGCGGGTCTACGCCGATACGGCGGCCGGTGTGCTGTGGAGCTGGCGGCCGGGCACCACGGAGGTCGGCGGGTGGGGTTTCCGCGAGCTGCGGTCACTGTTCGACCGGGTGGTCGGGTTCGTGCCCGAACAGCGCCGCGGCCGGTTCGACTCGATGATGCTGCACGCCGGGCCCTCCGGTGAGCTGACCGGGCGGGACGCCGAGCAAGGGGCGCGGGTGCGCGAGTTCCTGCGGCGGCCGCGCGCCGGTACCACGGTGGTCGATCTGATGGCGTTCGACCGCCGGTGCGCGCACTTCCCGCGGCTCGGATACGTAGTGGTGGACAACGACCTGGGGCGGCACGTGCTGGCCACCGTCACCGAGCCGGGTGCGAGTGCGCAGCTGTTCCTGGTGCCCTCCGACCGCGACGGGCTGGCGCGGTGGATGACCGACGCGGTCGAGGCGGCGATGACCTGTGCCTGAACTTCTGGTTGCGGACAGTGATCGCGGGGTTGCCCGGTTGGGCGCATGCTCGGCGCGAAAAGCCCACTACGCTGGGGCGAGGTGTTCCCAGACGCACGGGAGTGGTCAGCATGAGTCCGGCGAAGGACGACGCTCGCTTCGACGGCGACGGCACGCAGTCCGGTCTGCAGCCGTTGACGTTCGGCGACGCCGTTGCGGGGTCGGTGGACGGCGGCGCGGGCTTCGAGCCGCTGAAGGTGGCCAAGCCGGTCGAGCCGGACCCGGAGCGGGTTCGTCAGATGATCGAAGCCATGGCCGACACGCCGGCCGCTCCGGCCGAGGTGCCGGTGGACGATTCCCCGCCCGCGGCCCCGGCAGCGGCCGTACCGCCCGCGCCTCCGCTGGGCATCCTGCCTCAGCAGCGCACCTGGTCCGGCCGGCAGAAACTGGCCTCGTGGACGCGGCCCTCGTTCCGGCTGCCCCGGCCGGGGCAGAACGGCACGGTCCGCAGGGCGAAGCCCTCCAGCGGTTCGGCCGCGTTCCTCGTCGCCGTCGTGCTGATGGTCGTGTTCGGTGTGCTCGCCATCGAGTTCCTCTCGAGTCTGATCGACACGCTCACCGGCATGTTCAACTGACCCCTTCGGGTCGAACTTCGCGTATCGGACTCCCAGGGCCCACCACGAGGGGCACTCTCAGGTTGGCAGAGCTACCCTGGCCGCACGGTTGGGGGACGCCGGTGTGTCGCACCAAGCGTTTCCCGGTGCCACGGGAGTGAGTGGGGTGGGTCCGATCAGTGAGGTCGTGCAGGTGGAACCCAGCGCCGGGAAGGAGGCGCGGGCGGGGCGTGATGTCTCGACGATCCACCGCGCCCGTCGCGTGCTGGCGATCCGCCCGTTCCGGCGGCTGTGGGGGGTCACCTACCTCTGCAGCGTCGCCGACTGGCTGACGATCCTCGGCCTGACCAGTCTCGCGACCCAGCTGACCAGCAACTACACCGCGCAGAACTTCGCGTTCACCGGTGTCCTGCTCTCCGCGCTGCTGCCCGGCCTGATCTTCGCCCCGCTGGGTGGCCTGCTCGCCGACCGCTTCGACCGGCGCAAGGTCATGTTCGTCGCGGACCTGTTCCGCTGCGGCTTTCTGCTGTCGGTGGCGTTCGTCGGCACCTGGTGGTGGCTCTACATCGCCAACTTCCTGGCCAGCGCCAGCGCGATGATGTGGATCCCGTCGAAAGAGGCGGCGGTCCCGAACCTGCTCAAGCGTCCCGACCAGGTGGAGACGGCCAACCAGCTCGGTCTGGTGATGACCTACGGGCTCGCCACCGTCACCGCGGGCGGCCTCTACGCGGTGGTGACCAGGATCGCGGCGTCGGTCGGCCTGCCGGCGGGCTTTTTCGGACAGCTGGGTGTCGCCAAGGTCATCGTCGTGCTGATCGGGCTGCTGTACCTGGCCAGCGCGGTCCTGGTGCTGACGCGCATCCCGGAGCTGTCGATCCGCAAGGCCCGGATGGCCGCGGTTTCGCACGAGCAGGCCGAGCGCGCCACGAAGCCGATCAAGGAGGCGGACAAGCCGGGCCTCGGCGCGCTGATCAAGGACGCGGGCAAGTACGTGCGGAGCACCCCGCTGGTCCGCGGGCTTCTCATCGGTGCCGCGGGGGCGTTCGCGGCCGGCGGCGCGGTGGTCGGTTCGGCCAAGCCGTATTCGGCCAGCTTGCTGGCCGGCGATTCCGCATGGGGTCTGCTGGTCGTGGCCGTGTTCATCGGCCTGGCCACCGGCATGGGTGGCGCGCCGAAGCTGGCCCGCCGGTTGTCGCACGACCGGTTGTTCGGCATCTCGATCGTGCTCGCCGGGCTGGCGCTGGTCCTGGTCGCGCTGTCGCCGCACCTGACCGTCTCGCTGATCGCGGTCGCGATCGTCGGGGCGTGCGCCGGGGCGGCGTTCCTGACCGGCGTGACGATCATCGGCTCCCAGGTCGACGACGCGATTCGCGGCCGGATCAACGCGATCTACCAGGCGATGATGAAGATCATCGTGTTCGGGTCGGTCTCGATGGTGCCACTGCTGATCGGTCTGACGAGGCCGCGGACGATGACGGTGTGGGGCAGCCCGATCATCATCGACGGCACGCGGCCGGTGATGCTCGGTGGTGGCGTGCTCGCCGCGGTCGTCGGCGTCGTCGCCTACCGGCAGATGGACTCGCGCCGGTCCGAGCCGATCATGGCCGACCTGCGCAACGCCATCCGCCGCCGCCCACGCCGCGTGAACGGCCTGCTCATCGCACTCGAAGGCACCACAGCGGCGGACACGGCCGTGCAGGCGACGAAGCTCGCCGAGTGGCTGCGCTCGGTCAGCCCGCGGCCGGTGGTGCTGGCCGCCGATCCCGCGCTCGACGACGGGCGCCTGACGGCGATCATCGGCAACGCCTCGTTGTCCGGGGCGCGCGCCCAGGCGCTCGCGGCCGCGGCGGTACGGGCCGACATCGTGGAGCGGAATGTGCAGCCGGCGCTGGACGGCGGTGCGATCGTGGTGATGGAGCGGTTCGTCGACTCGCCGCTGGCGCACCTGTCCGCGGTGGCCGGGCTGGACGCGAAGGAGCTGGAGGGCCTGGCCGACTGGGCCACCGGCCGCCTGCGCCCGGACGTGACGGTCCTCCTGGATGCCGATCCCGGTGCCGCCCACGCACCCGGCCCGATTTCGGTCGAGGACCAGTGGCGCGTCCAGACCCTGCTCAGTGAGATGGCCGCCGCCGACCCGGACCACTACGTCGTGGTGGACGCCGACGGGCCGGCCGATGACGTCGCCGACCGGGTGCGGACAGCGGTCGCGGCCGTGCTCGTCCAGCGCAAACTCGGCCTGGCGCCGCTGGCCGAGTCGGAGGTCAAGTGACCGCTGTCGTCGTGCCGACCGGTGTCTGGGGCCAGCTGGTCGGTCAGGACCACGCTGTCGAGGTGCTGTCCGCGGCCGCGCACGCGGCGGCGCGGATCGTCGCCGGTGAGCCCGCTCCGCCCGGCGCGATGACCCACGCGTGGCTGCTCACCGGGCCGCCCGGATCCGGCCGCTCGGTCGCCGCGCGGGCCTTCGCGGCGGCCCTGCAGTGCATCACCGGCACCGGGTGCGGCCAGTGCCCCGGCTGCCGCACGGCGATGCACGGCACTCACGCCGACGTGCGGCTGGTCATTCCGGAGGGGCTGTCGATCTCGGTCGCCGAGATGCGGTCGCTCGTCCAGGCCGCCGCCCGCCGCCCGACGACTGGCCACTGGCAGGTCGTGATCATCGAGGACGCCGACCGGCTGACCGAGGGTGCGTCGAACGCCCTGCTCAAGGCGGTCGAGGAGCCGCCGGAGCGGACGGTGTTCCTGCTGTGCGCGCCCTCGGATCATCCGGAGGACATCTCGGTCACCATCCGCTCGCGGTGCCGCCTGGTGACGCTGCGGACGCCGGCCGCCGAGGCGATCGCCCGGGTGCTGGTCGACCGGGACGGCGTCGATCCGGAGCTGGCCGAGTGGGCCGCTGCGGTGTGCGGCGGTCACGTCGGCCGGGCCCGGCGGCTCGCGACGGACGACAACGCCCGCAAGCGCCGGGACGCCGTGCTGCGCATTCCGCTCGGCCTGAGCCGTCCCGCCGACGTGTTCCGGTGTGCCGACGACCTGATCGACGCGGCGGAGGCGGACGCGACGGAGGAGAGCAAGGTCCGCGACGAGACCGAGAAGGCCGAGCTGCGCAACGCCATGGGCGGCGACGCGACCGGCCGGGGCGTCGCGGGCGCCAAGCGGGCGGCCGAAGCGGCGGTCCGGCAACTGGAGAAGCGCCAGAAGTCCCGTGCCACCCGCACCCAGCGCGACACGCTGGACCTGGCGCTGGTCGACCTGGCGGGTTTCTACCGGGACGTCCTGGTCGCCATCAGCGGCGCGGACGGCCGCTACAACCACCCCGATCAAGCCCACGACATCGTGACGGCCGCTCGTCAGTGGACTGCCGAGTCGACGCTGAAGCGCCTGGAAGCGGTACTGGCCTGCCGCGAGGCGATCCTGTTGAACGTCAAACCCCGGATCGCCGTGGAGGCGATGCTCACGGCGCTGCGCCACGCTGAAACGCTGACGAGCGGCGCCGCGCGTCAGCGTTCCAACCTCAGTTCCGTGGCCGGGGCGAAGGCTTGACCGGAACAGCCTTCCGCTGCCGCGCCGGGAAGGCTGCCACGAGCACCACGCCGAGCAGCAGCATCGCGGTTCCGGTCCAGAACATCGGCACGGCCGAGTAGGCGCCGTCGGTGTAGGCGAGCTTCTGCGGCACCCCGGGCGCGGCGTTGCCGGGCGGTGTCGCCGGCGTGGTGGTGGCGCACACGACACCGCCCGTGGGCGCGTACGCCCGGCCGATCTGCTCACCCAGCGAGAGCTGCGCCAGCGACGACGGAAGCGGGGCGCTCCCGGACGGCAGCAGGTTCTTGAGCCCGGCGGTCGGCAGGATCTGCAGGTCGAGCATCCGCGCGGAGGCGCCGAGCTGATAGCCCTGGAACGGGTCGGTGAGGTTCTGCCCCTTCTCGGTCAGCTGGGCGATGCTCAGCCGCAGCACGCCGAGGTCGAGCACCTTGCCGGTCGTGTCGGGGACCTGCTGCAGGCCCTTCGTGGCGGTCGCGACCAGACCACCGACGACCGGCAGGTCCGCGAGCGCGCCGAACTGGTCGGACAGGCCGGACAAGGGCAGCCCGATCGGGATGTCCTTCGTCGGGTTGGCGGCGTCGAGTGTGTAGAGGACCTTGCCCTGGCGCTCGATCGTGATCACCGGCGCGGTGTAGTCGACCTTCGAGGTCTTCTCCTCACCGGTCGAGATGACCTTGAGCGTCGGCTGGCTGACGACCTTGAGCGTCAGTTCGAGCGGTGTGCCCTTGAGGATCTCGATGTCGGTGGCCTGCAGCGAGGAGACCGACTGGACCGCCTTGTTGGCCGAACCGGGGATGTCGACGAGTTGCACCACCGAGCGCGAAGACAGCGTGTTCGGCAGGCTGAGCACCGAGTTCGTGCCGTCGGCCTTGGTCTGCGTGCCGCCGCTGAGCAGGCCGCCGAGCGTCTGCAGGCCCTGGGCCGGATCGAACCCCTCGGCCAGTTTCACGTTGGTCAGGTCGAGCCCGTCGATGGGCAGGTTCGGAAGCGACGGGACGACGTTGAGCAGTGACAGGCTCGCCACCGACGTGCTGGCGTCAGCGATCGTGCCGACGCACGGGCCCAGCGTGGGGCTGTAGCGCGCGTGAACCTGACCGTTCAGCAGGCCGACGTTGAGCAGCGGGTTCTCGGGCGCGTTGAGGCCACCGGTCAGGGGCTTCTCGTTGTCCGGCAGCGCGGTCTGCACCAGGCTGCCCGGCGCCTGCGGCGCGTTCCCGCCGGCGGCCAGCCCGAACGGCGACGACTGGGCGATCGACTTCTCGTAGCTGAGCAGGGCCTCGGAGTTCGCCTGCGCGCTGGACAGGCCCATCCCGGCCTCGAGCGCGGACTGCTTCGGCAGCTGGTCACCGTAGCCAGGCAAGATCGTGCTGGTCGGCACCGAGTTCGGCAGCAGGCGCAGGACCCCGAGCGCGGCGGCCGCATCGGCGACGGCGTGACCGAGCGGTTGGGGACCCTCCTGCCCGATGAACGGTGGCTGCCCCGGATTGGCCGGTTGCGGGGTGGGTGTGGTGGGGATCGTGCTCTGCGCCAGAGCGGGCGTGGCCGACAGGACGAGCACGGCCGCGGCGACCGGCAGGGCCAGCGCGCGAGGCATGCGGCGACGCATGTGGAGGGTCCTCCCAGTGCGACCGCGCCGATCCTTCGTGACCGGCGTCGCAGAGCCTAACGACACGGGGGGTGCCAGGTGACGCGCAGCGGGCCGCTACACTAGCTCGTGTTGCCGCCTTAGCTCAGTCGGCCAGAGCGGCTCACTCGTAATGAGCAGGTCAGGGGTTCGATTCCCCTAGGCGGCTCCGGCGACAACCAGGGCCTTCCCGGATCTTCCGGGGAGGCCCTGGTGCTGTTCATGGCCCGATTGGCTGGCCGGGAGATCAACTCGACGGGCGCCGAGGTTCGCGGCGAAATGTACGCAAGCCGCGAATAGTACCCGGCGTTTGCCGGCAGATGTTCGGACGCTCATGTGCCAAATTGTGCCGGCCCGGCCGAAAACGATATGCCATTCGTCAATATCGGGCGCGAACGAATAACGAACAGGTCGGACGTCCGGACATTTTCGCGGGCGAGCCCGCGACGACGACGTGGCGCCGGTCGTGGGCCCGCTGCTCGGCTGGACGATCAGGGATTCTGTCCCGGCGGAGCCTGGCCGGCCGGGTTCTGGTTCTCCGTGTCCTGGGTGAGGCCACCACCCTGGCAGCTCGGCTGCTGGCCGCCGGGTTGGTTGCCGCCCTGGTTGGTGCACGACACGTCGACGGGCTGGATCTTGGCGAGCGCCGGCGTGGCGGGCAGCAGCACCATCGTCAGTGCCGCCGCCGCCGCTGAAGCAGCCGTGGCGATTCTCTTCTTGGTCATTTGAAACGACCTCCGCGATTTTCCCGTGATTGTTTCTGCTCCGTGCACGGCCAGTGGAATTGTTCGAACCGCTGTATCGTCACTCCGCTCCGGACGGGGTGTCAATTGGAATCGGCGGAATATTTTTCGACAATTATGTAGCGTGGCAGAGCCACTACATGCGGATATCCGCGCGCTCGTCGTGGCCACGTCCTGACCGGCTGACGAGGAACCGGTCGAGCAGCATCGCGCCGAACGCCAGCACCAGGAACAGCACCGCGATCAGCAGACAGTTCACCGCGACCAACGGATAGCCGAGGGCGGTCACGTCGATGAACGGGTACGGGTAGAAGCCGTCGATCGCGCCGCGGACGAGGGTGAACGCGGCCCACGCGAGCGGGTAGACCACCGACCACCCGATGATCCGAGGCGTCACCGACCCGCGCGGCCCGAACAACAGCCAGCCCAGCACGCCGAGCAGCGGGGAGGCGGTGTGCAGCAGAAAATCGGCCACCCAGGCCCAGCCGGTGAGGTCGTGCAGCCCGGCCAGTACCAGGTGGAACACGATCCCGGTGACCGCGATCGCCAGCACCCCGTCCAGCCGGAGGGTCCAGAACACAGTGGACGTCCGCCGGGGACGGATCGCCAACAGGAGGCTGGTCGCCCCCACGATCAGGTTTGACTGGATGGTGAAGTAGGCGAACACGTTCGCCATCCGCGTGGCCGCCGACTCGTAGCGGCCGCCCATCACGCCCGACGTGACGAACAGTTGGGTGATCACGCCGGTCAGCACCACCAGGGCGTGCAGTCCGAACCACACGCGACCGATCCTCATGCTCAGTACGTAAGCACACCGGTGCTTCCGGTGACGATCGACACACCGATCGTCGCGCATACTCGTCACGATGATCGGCAAGCCTGCCGATTGAAGCCGGAAGTTGGCTTCGCGCAAGGAGAAAAGCCTCCATCTACCGCTGGACGGTAGAGAAAGGACGATCAAGAATGCGCATGATCACTGTCGCTGTCGCTGCCGGTGCCGTCGCCCTGCCGCTGACGCTCGGGGCCGCCGGGATCGCCTCGGCCGACACCTACGGGCAGCAGGACTCGGTGGCGACGCCGGACGGTGCCACGAGCCAGTCCGTGCACGCGAGTGCCGGCGACAACGGTGACGCCACGTTCCACCAGTACAACCTGACCGCCGGCCCGGACGGTGCGTCCTGCAGCGACACCACCGCAAGCACCGGGACCGACAACGGTCACCACACCGACAACGACGAGGACGGCGGGCTCCTGGGCATCCTGGGCCTCTGATCGCCCCATTCCGACGACCCCCGGGCTCGGCCCGGGGGTCGTTTGGGACACCGGTCCTGAACGGTAGGCTGATCGTCCTCGTCGCGTCAGGAGGACATCGCAGTGGCCGTCACCCCGCCGGGGCAGCGCGAGCGGCTCTCGCCGAACCAGCTCGCCAAGCAGGACCAGATCGTCGAAGCCGCGCGGCAGGTGCTCGCCCGGGACGGGCTGGCCGGGTGCACGGCCCGCGCGATCGCCGACGCGAGCCCGCTCACCAAGAGCGCCATCCATTACTACTTCAGCGACACCGACGTCCTCGTCGACCGGGCGATGGCCGCGCACGTCACCGCCTTCCTGGCCGAGTTGCGTCAGGTGGCCGCCCGCCACGACGACCCGCGGGAGAAGCTCTGGGCCGTCCTCGAGGCCTACCTGGACAGCGTCACCGGCGAATCCAACTCGGCGTTCCTGTGGTTCGAGTACTGGATCGCGGTCGTCCGCGCCGAGCACCCGGAGGCGATCGAGGCGATGCTCCGGTCGGTCACCGAACTGCTGACCGAACTGCTGGCGGAGGTCGGCGTCATCGACCCGCGGGCGCGCGCCCGGGCGCTGATGTCCTACCTGCTGGGCGCGGTCGTGCAGCAGCAGGTCCGGCGACGACCCTTCGCCACCCTCCGTGAGGAGATCGAGTCGCTCTGTCTGCCCTAAGGTTTCGGGTATGCCTCTGTTCTCGTTCGAGGGCGTCAGCCCGACCGTGCACCCCGACGCGTGGATCGCGCCCACCGCGACGCTGATCGGCGACGTCGTCATCGAAAAGGACGTCTCGGTCTGGTACGGCGCCGTGATCCGTGCCGACTTCGGCAAGATCATCGTGCGCGAGGGCGCCAACATCCAGGACAACTCCGTCGTCCACGTGAACACCGGCGTGTGCGAGATCGGCCGCAACGTGACGGTCGGCCACATGTGCCTGGTGCACGACTGCACGGTCGGCGAGCAGGCCCTGATCGGCAACGGCTCGACCGTGCTGGACCAGTCGGTCATCGGCGAACGGGCGCTCATCGCCGCCGGCTCCACGGTCACCCCGGGGACCCAGGTGCCACCCGAGGTCATCGCGATGGGCAGCCCGGCGAAGAAGTTCGTGCCGCTGACCGACTCCGCGCGGGGCTGGGTCGACCACAACGCGGCCATCTACCAGCAACTCGCCAAGCGGCACGCGGATGGTGTCGCGGCGGTCGACTAAGCTGGTGGCCGTATTGCGACTGGCGCCGTAGAGGTGGAGCACCACCGGGAAGCGACCGACGAGGCCGGCACCGCGCGCCTGGGTGTGGCCAGTGTCAGGGAGTAGGAAGATGACGCACCAGCCAGCCATCCCCACGCTCACCGCGGCTGATCCGCAGATCGCCGGACTCGTCGAGGACGAGGCGCGGCGCCAGGCCGAGAAGATCCGCCTGATCGCCTCCGAGAACTACGTCTCCCAGGCGGTCCTGGAGGCCACCGGGTCCGTCCTGACGAACAAGTACTCCGAGGGCTACGCCGGCAAGCGGTACTACGAGGGCCAGCAGTTCATCGACCAGGTCGAGACCGTCGCGATCGAGCGGGCCAAGGCGCTGTTCGGCGCCGACCACGCCAACGTCCAGCCCTACTCCGGCTCGCCCGCGAACCTGGCCGCCTACCTGGCGTTCGCCCAGCCCGGCGACACCGTCATGGGCATGGCGCTGCCCGACGGCGGGCACCTCACCCACGGCTGGTCCGTCTCGGCCACCGGCAAGTGGTTCAACCCGGTCCGGTACGGCGTGCGCAAGGAGACCGGCCGGGTCGACCTGGACCAGGTCCGCGAGCTGGCGCTGGAGCACCGCCCGAAGCTGATCTTCGCCGGTGGCACCGCGATCCCGCGCACGATCGACTTCCCGGCCTTCGCCGAGATCGCCAAGGAGGCCGGCGCGGTCCTGGTGGCCGACATCGCGCACATCGCCGGCCTGGTCGCCGGTGGCGCGCACCCGTCGCCGGTGGGGCACGCGCAGGTCATCACCACGACCACGCACAAGACCCTGCGTGGCCCGCGTGGCGCGATGATCCTGACCGACGCCGATCACGCCAAGGCCATCGACAAGGCCGTGTTCCCCGGCCTGCAGGGTGGACCGCACAACCACACCACCGCCGCGATCGCGGTGGCGCTCGGCGAGGCGGCGAAGCCGGAGTTCCGCGACTACGCACACGCGATCGTCGCCAACGCCAAGGCGCTCGCCGAGGCCCTGATCGAGCGCGGCTTCGACCTGGTGTCCGGCGGCACGGACAACCACCTGCTCCTGGTCGACCTGACCAGCAAGCAGATCGGCGGCAAGCCGGCCGCGCAGGCGCTGGACCGCGCCGGCATCGAGCTGAACTACAACACCGTGCCCTTCGACCCGCGCAAGCCCTTCGACCCCTCCGGCATCCGGCTGGGCACCGCGGCCATCACGACCCGGGGTCTGACCCCGGAGCACCAGCCGCAGATCGCCGAGTGGATCGACCGCACGATCGCCGCGGCCGCGGCGAACGACGAGGACGCGATCACCAAGATCGCCGGTGAGGTCCGCGACCTGCTCACGGCCTACCCGATCCCCGGCTACCGGGCCTGACCCCCGCGTCGCACTTTTTCGACAAAGTGCGACGGGCTGGAACGAAAGAGCGCCCCTTCCCGCTCGCTCGCGGAAAGGGGCGCTCTGTCACGTGCGCACTCAGTGGTGCTCGCCGCCCTCGGCGGCCTCCTTCGCGATCCGGTCGATCTCGCGCTGGTACGAGCGCTTGATCTCGGCCTCGGCCTCGGCGCGGCCCACCCAGTTCGAGCCCTCGACGCTCTTGGCCGGCTCCAGGTCCTTGTAGACCTGGAAGAAGTGCTCGATCTCGAGCTTGTGGAACTCGTTCAGGTGGTGGATGTCGCGCAGGTGCTCCAGCCGCGGGTCGTCCGACGGCACCGCGAGAACCTTGTCGTCCGGCCCCTTCTCGTCGGTCATCCGGAACATGCCGATCGCGCGGCAGCGGATCAGGCAGCCCGGGAACGTCGGCTCCTGGACGAGCACCAGCACGTCGAGCGGGTCGCCGTCCTGCCCCAGCGTGTCGTCGATGAAGCCGTAGTCGGCCGGGTACTGGGTGGCTGTGAACAGGGTCCGGTCCAGGCGGATGCGTCCCGTCTTGTGGTCCACCTCGTACTTGTTGCGCTCCCCCTTGGGGATTTCGATCGTGGCGTCGAACTCCACGGCTTCCTCGCTGACCTCGTCTTTTCCCGCCGATACCGGCGGCTTACGGTTTCGCAAACTTGGTGTCACTAGTGTGGACCACGCGCCGTTGGGAAGTCGCACCGATGTCGTCTTGACAACAGTGAGTTTGCCCGCGGCGTGTCGCCGGTGAGGAGGAGGGGTGCGTGCCGAGCAACGATCAGCCCGAGTGGCCGTCCGAAGACACCGACGTCTCGGATGTGTCGCGGGAGGGGAGCCGCGCTGACGACGGCGCCACGGCCCACCTCCCGCTGCCCGGCAAGGTCTCGTTGCCCGAGTCCCCGACGCTGTTCGTGCCCGGCCCGTCCGGCGAGCAGACGCAGTTCATGGCCGCGGCGCCCGGTCCGCCGAAACCGGATGCCGAGAGCACGCAGGTGATCGACCTGCGGCAGATCCCGCCCGGGGAGCAGGAGACCGCGCCCCGGCAGCTCCCGAAACCCGCGGCGGAGCAACCGGAACGGCCCCGCCCGCAGCCGGTGGCGCCCGCCGCGGTTCCGCTCGTGCAGCCGATGCGCATCGAGCCCACCGGCGAGATCCACCCCGCGGAGGCGACCACCGGCGAGGAGAAGCCGCCGGCCGAGCCCGCCGCGAAACCGAAGCGCCGCCGCAAGGGTGTGCTGATCACCAGTGCCCTCGTGCTGGTGCTGGTCATCGCGGTCGGGGCCGCCCTGGCCACGCCGTACGTCTCCAACCGCCTGGGCCTGCCCTGGGCGCCGAACCTGCCCAGGGCGGACACGCCCGAGCCGGTCCCGGTGGCGCTTTCGCTGAAGGCCCCCAGTGCCTCGGCGCCCGAACCGTCGTCGTCCGGCGTGTCCTCGACCCTGGCCGGCCCGGCCGCGAACGCGGCGCTGGGCACCCTCACCGGGATGGTGGTCGACCCGGCGACCGGAGACCTGCTGTGGGATCGCGACTCCGGGCGGCTGCGGACCCCGGCGTCGACGACCAAGCTGCTGACCACCTCCGCGGCTCTGCTCGCGATGGACCCAGGAACGCAGCTGAGCACGAGGGTCGTGCAGGGTTCCTCGCCGGACACGGCGGTCATCGTCGCGGGCGGGGACATCACCCTGTCGTCGCTGCCGGCCGGGCAGGAGTCGGTGTATCCCGGCGCCGCGCACCTCGACGACCTCGTCGCGCAGGTCAAGCAGGCCAGTGGCGGCACCATCCGGAGGGTGCAGATCGACACCTCGGTGTGGAGCGGCGCCCAGACCGCACCCGGGTGGGCGCCCGACGACGCACCGACCTACACCGCCGCGATGACGCCGGTGATGCTCGACGGCGGCCTCACCGACCCGAAGAACGACCACTCGGTGCGGGTCGCCCAGCCCGCGACGACCGTCCTGCAGACGTTCGCCCAGCGCCTCGGCGCGACGGCGGCCGGCACCGGCACGGCGCCGCAGGGCGCGAAGGTGCTCGGCGCGGTCGAGTCGGCGCCCCTGAGCGAACTGATCGCGCACGCCCTCGAGGCGTCGGACAACACGCTCGCCGACGCGGTCGGCCGCATGACCGCCATCGCGACCGGCGCCGAACCGTCGTTCGCCGGTGCCGCGCAGTCGACGTTGTCGGTGCTGTCGCGCAACGGGTTCGACGTCTCGCAGGTCAGGCTGAGCGACACCAGCGGGCTGTCCCCGCAGAACAGCGTGCCGGCGAAGCTGCTCGCGCAGATCCTGGCGGTCGCCGCGGGGCCGGACGGCAAGGACCCGCGGACGGCGAAGCTGCGCCCGATGCTGGCCGGGCTTCCGGTGGCCGGTGGCAGCGGCACCCTCGCCGACCGCTACAACGACCCGAATTCGCGGTCCGGAAAGGGATGGGTTCGCGCCAAGACGGGCACTCTGTCCGGGGTCCACACGTTGGCAGGGGTAGTGCTCGACGAGGAGGGGCGAGTCCTGGTGTTCGCGCTGATGTCCGACGGCGCCGACCAGCGGAGCGCGCGGGCGGCACTCGACGTTGTCGCGGCCTCGCTCCAGGGCTGCGGCTGCCGGTAGGTTCGGGAAGGTGGACACGATGAGCGAGGATGCGACCCGGCCGGTCGTCGACTGGTCACTGGCCGCGTCCACAGGTGCGTTCCTCGTCCGCGGCGGGCCGGTGGTCTCGCCCGAGGAGGCCCACCTGGCCGTCACCGAGCTGCGTGACCTGACCGTCGACGCCGAGGCCCACGTGCGCGAGCTGACCGGGCTGGGCGCCGGGCTTCCGCTGCGCCCCGGTGACGTCGTGGACCGGCCGGGCTGGGTGCGCTCGGCCGCCGCCGGGCTGGACGCACTCACCGCGAAGGCACTGCCGCCGAACCCGGCCGGAGCGTTCGGGCCGGTCCTCGCCGGCGGCGCGGGTGTGCAGACCGGTGTGGTGCTGGCCTTCCTCGCCTCGCGCGTGCTGGGGCAGTACGACCCGTTCGGCGGGCCGGACGGCGACGGACGGCTGCTGCTGGTGGCGCCGAACGTGGTCACCGCCCAGCAGGCGCTGCAGGTGCCGGGCCGCGACTTCCGCCTGTGGGTTTGCCTGCACGAGAGCACGCACCGCCTGCAGTTCACCGCCGTGGACTGGCTGCGCGACTACTTCGCCGACGAGGTTGAGCGGCTGGTCAGCGGCCTCACCGGCGACACCGAGGGGATGACCGATCTGCTCGGGCGGTTGCCGGACGCGCTGCGTGAAGCCCGGCGCGCCAAGGCCGACGGCGTGGTGGCGATCGGCCAGCTGTTGCGGTCGCCGGAGCAGCGTGCGGTGTTCGACCGCCTGCTCGCGCTGTCCACCCTGCTCGAGGGGCACGCGGACTACGTGATGGACGCGGTCGGGCCGAGCGTGGTGCCCAGCGTCGGGACCATCCGCGCCCGGTTCACCGAGCGCCGCAAGGGTGGCGGCGTGCTGGACCGGCTGCTGCGGGCGCTGCTCGGGGTGGACGCCAAGATCCGCCAGTACGCGCAGGGCGCGGCGTTCACGCGCCACGTCGTCGACCGCGTCGGGATGGCCGGGTTCAACGCCGTCTGGACCTCGCCGAACACCTTGCCGTCCCGGGGCGAGATCGCGGATCCCGAGGCGTGGGTGCGGCGCGTCCACTCGTGACCGGCCCGCACCCCGCGGTGGCCGCGGTGCGCCGTGCGGTGCGGAACCTGCTGTCGGGATGCCCGGAGCTGCCGGCGATCGACGTCGCGCTGTCCGGCGGAGCCGACTCGCTGGCGCTGACCGAAGCGGCCGTGTTCACCGGGCGGCGGCTCGGGCTCGGAGTGCGGGCTCTGGTCGTCGACCACGGGCTGCAAGCGGATTCCGCGCGCGTCGCCGCGGAAGCCGCGCAGATCGCGCGCAAGCTTGGCGTCGACGCGGCGGAGGTGCTGACCGTGCGGGTGACCGGCCCCGGCGGCCCGGAGGCGGCCGCCCGGAATGCCCGGTACGCCGCGTTGCGTGCCCACCACCGCGGCATCGTCCTCCTCGGTCATACGCGCGACGACCAGGCCGAGACCGTTCTGCTCGGGCTCGGCCGCGGTTCGGGTCCCCGCTCGATCGCCGGCATGCGTGCTGTGGATCTCCCGTGGGGTAGGCCACTTCTCGACCTCCCGCGGACGACCACGCGGGACGCCTGCCGCGCGCTCGGCCTGAGCCCGTGGGAGGACCCGCACAACACGGATCCGCGCTACACCCGGGTGCGGTTGCGCACGGAAGTGCTGCCGCTGCTGGAGGACGTGCTGGGCGGCGGTGTCTCGGCCGCGCTCGCCCGCACCGCTGCCCAGCTCAGGGAGGACGCCGAGGCGCTCGACGGGCTCGCGGCGGACTTCCTGGCACGGCACGAAAAACCGGGCATCGGCCCGCTGTCCCCGCTGCCGGCTTCCCTCCGGCGGAGGATCCTGCGGAACTGGCTGGTCGCCCACGGCGCGCGTGACCTCACCGACGCTCACCTGCGGTCGGTCGACGCGCTGGTCGGCGACTGGCGCGGTCAGGGCGGGGTTTGGCTACCCGGCGGCTTGGTCGTCACCCGGACGCATGGCACGCTTGCCGTGAATACACCGGAAACAAGAGGGGACTGACCCGTGTACGAAGGCGAGATCGCCTCCGTCCTCATCACCGAGCAGCAGCTGACCGACAAGATCACCGAGCTCGCCAAGCAGATCGCCGCGGACTACGAGCGTGAGACGTCGGCCGGCGACCTGCTGCTGGTGGGGGTGCTCAAGGGCGCCGTCATGTTCATGACCGACTTCGCCCGCGTGCTGCCGATGCCGGCGCAGCTGGAGTTCATGGCCGTCTCCTCGTACGGCTCGTCCACGTCGTCCTCCGGCGTGGTGCGGATCCTCAAGGACCTCGACCGGGACATCACCGGGCGGCACGTGCTGATCGTCGAGGACATCGTCGACTCCGGGCTGACCCTGTCCTGGCTGTTGAAGAACCTGGCGAGCCGCAACCCGGCGTCACTGGAGGTCGTCACCCTGCTGCGCAAGCCGGACGCGGTCAAGGTGGACGTGCCGGTTCGCTACGTCGGTTTCGACATTCCCAACGAGTTCGTCGTCGGTTACGGACTGGACTACGCGGAGCGCTACCGCGACCTGCCCTACATCGGCACGCTTGATCCAAAGGTGTACGGCGCCTGAACACGGTGCGTGAGCGGCGGAAAATCGTGAACCCGATCGTGCCGGAACGCGTCATAGCTGTCGGTGCGGTGCGTTAGCCTGATCAACGAGGGTGACGGGCCGCGAGGCGGCACGGACATGGGGTAGGGAGAACTGATGGGGAGCTACGCGGACGCCGCGGCGTTCCGGAACGCCGCAGTGAACGGTCAGCTGGGGGTCGATCCGGACGCCGCACAGACGGTTCTGAAGAAGATCCGCCTCGGCAAGGACCAGGTGGAGAACCTGTTGCGCAACGCCGGATCCCTGGCCGAGCCGCCGAAGCTCGGGAACAACCCGGTGGGTAACGCCATCGCCGCGAAGTTCGTGCAGCGGGCCGACGGGGGCGGCGAGTCCTACGCCACCGCACTGCGCAATCTCTACCACCAGTACCAGCAGGCCGAGGACGCCATCGTCGCCGCCATGAGCCACTACGACAAGATCGAGCAGGCCGCTGAGGACGCGCTCGCGTCCGGCCGGCAGGTCTGACACCCGGGGGACCGATCACGATGACTTCTCCGAGCAGCGAGCCCAGGAGCGACGCCGTCCAGCTGGGCGACAACGGCGATTCCGCCGCTCTGGTCCAACAGGCCCGCAGCAGCGCCGGCGGGTTCACCTACGGTGGCGACCGCGCCATCGGCAGCCCCCCGAACTGGGCCTCGCAGGAGAGCAACCAGCTCTACGTCGGCGCCACCCAGAACAACGACCCGGCCACGGCCGAAGCCACCGGGCGGCACTGGCAGTCGCACGGCGACAACCTGCACCAGGCCGCCGACGACCTCTACAACGCGATCAGCGAGCTCGGCAACGCGTGGATCGGTCAGGGCTCGGGTGCCGCGCAGGGCGCACTGGTCGGCATCGCGAACTCCAGCAAGCAGGCCGGTGACGCGGCACACACGATGTCCAGCCGGATGGCCCAGCAGGCCGCCGCGGCCGCCGAGGTCAAGAAGATGCCGGCACCGAAGGAGTTCGACCCGGCAAAGCAGACCGCGGCGATGCTCGCCGGCGGTCCGGCCGCGATGGTCGCCGACATGAAGCAGCAGGCCGACGACGCCCGCGCCGTGCACGCCCAGCAGGTTCAGTACTTCAACGCCTACACCCAGGCGATGTCCGAGGTGGACGGCGCCACCCCGAGCTTCGGCCCGGAGTCGCTCGGACTGCCCGCCGACGGCCGCATCGGCAGCACGTCTGCCCAGTCCGTCGGCGCCGGTTCGGGTGCGGTGCCGGGCGGCCTCGGTTCCGCCGGGGTCGGGCCGGTCGCCGCGGTCGGCGGGGGCCTCCCGGGTAGCGGCGCGGCGGGATTCACCGCCGGTGGCCAGCCCGGCGGTGCGCCCGCACCGAACGGAGCCCCGGCGCCTCCTGCTCCCGCTCCCGGTGCGGTCTCGGGAGCCGGCCAGGTGGCGGCGGTGCCGACCTCGTCCGGCGGCGGCAACGCGGCCCTGGGCGCGGCGGTCGGTCTCGGTGCGGCCGGCCTCGCCGCGGTGGGTGGCAAGGCGGTCCTCGGCCGGGGCAGCAAGTCCGGCGCCAAGGAGCGCGCGGCCGACGAGACCGCGGCGAGCTCGGACCAGTCGCAGCAGCAGGCCCACGGTGCCGCGCAGCAGCAGGCCCAGCAGAGCCTCATGAACACCGGTGGCACGATCGGCGGCACCAACACCCCGCCGCCCGCCTCGGGCATGGGTGGCGGCATGGGCGCCGGTGGCGCGGAGGGTGCGGAGGACGCGGAGCACACCCGTGCTTCCTTCCTCGTCGAAGCCGACCCCGACGAGGCGTTCGGCGCCAATGTGGCGACAGCGCCGCCGGTCATCGGGGCGTGGACCGACGAGGACGACCGCTGACCCGGCGCGCAGGCGCGAACCCGGAAAGAGGGACTTGATGGTGCGAGCGGAGCTGCTCACTCCGCTGGAACTGGATTTCCTGTGGGAGTCCTTCGGAGCAGGTGAACTGCCGTACCCGCTGGAGGTGCGCTCGCACGGCGCGACGCTGGACGAGCGCGCCCAGCTGCGTCGGCAGACGCTGGACCGTCTCGTCGCACGCGGCGCGGCCGACGGCCGGGGTCGTCCCGCGCCGCACCTCGAGGAGTTCTTCGAGGTGCTGGCGGGGGCGGAGACCAGCCTGGACAGCGTGCACATCACCGCGCCGGAAGCGCGTCCGCTGCTCGCGGTGGCGGCCGCGCTGGCCGGGCGCGGGGTGCTCGCGGTGCACGACGACCGGGGTTTCCACTTCCAGCCGATGCCGGCCGACGGCGTGGCGAGCGCCGTTGTCTCGCTGCTGCCCGCGGCACCGCGCGGCAGCGAGAAGTCGATCACCGTGCCGCTCGAGCAGCTGATGACGGCCACCGGGGCGGACTTCCTGCAGCGCCGCCGGGGCGGCGGTGGGCGCACCAGCGCCGATGACGACCGCAAGGCGCTGGCCCGGCTGCAGGCCCAGCCGCGGCTGCGCGGCGGGCAGATCGGGGCCAACGCGCGCAGCCGGAGTGGCGCGAAGACCCGGCCGCCGGTGCTGAGCTGGTTCGACACCGACGCGGGCCGCTACTTCACGCAGGCCAGCCGAGGGCACGACGGGCGCGACTGGATCACCATCGCCCCGGCCGACGCGACGACCCTGCGGCACCGGCTCGGCGAGATGCTGGTCAGCGCGGCCGGCGAAACCCTGACCCCGGGCGGTGCCTGGTGAACCGGCCCGAGTTCTTCACGCCGGTGACGTTCGACTTCCTCTGGGAGGCGGCCGGCATCGGCGAGCTGCCCTACCCGCTGCAGGTGCGCTCGCACGGCGCGACCATGGACGAGCGCTCGGCGCTGCGGCAGCGCGCGAACGCCGAGCTCAAGGCCCGGGGGCTGCGCGACCACTACGGGCGGCTGGAGCCGCAGGTCGAAGACTGGTTCCGCGTGCTGTCGCAGCCCACCACCAGCATCGATGCCGTGCACATCCCGGACTTCCGGGTGCCGCCGGTGTCGATCCTCGCGGCCACCGACGGCACGCTGGGGGTGGTGGCGATCCAGGACGCCGACGGCATCTGGATCCGCCCGGCATTCCCCGAGGGCCTGGCCTCGACGGTCGTCGACCTCCTCCCACCGGGCCCGCGGGGCAGCGAGGCTTCCATCACACTTCCGGTCGACGAGGCGCTGCGGATCCCGCCGGCGCGGGCGGCGGTCGGAGTCGGCGGCGAGTCGAAGCCGCGGCGCCGGTCGCTGAGCGAGGGCTCCGCCGACCCGCGCGACGCCTACGCCCGCCTGGCCGGCCAGCCCCGCCTGCGGGGTGGTCAGCTCGCCGCGAACAGCAGGTCCGAGGTGGTGGGTCGGCGCCGGTCACCCGTGCTGGGCTGGTTCGACACGGCCGGCGGCCGCTACCTCAGCCTGTCCCGGCCGGGTGCCGATGGGCGGGAGTGGGTGACCGTGGCCGCCGCGGACGCGAAGACCCTCCGCAGCAGGCTCGGCGAGATGGTGACCAGCGTCACAACCGAGCCGGGCCACTGACGCGAACCGTTCCGGGGAACCGGAATGCGCGACCGGCCGTTGACCTGCTTGAGAGTCGTGCAGGAGCCCGTGTCGGCCGGACTGTACCCTGGTTGGACGGGGTGTTCCTCGCACGCCGAAAGTTGTTGTCTACACCGTGACGGCGGATGTGACATCTACCGCCTAGCCAGGGAGGGTCGAGGCCGAACGGCCGAGGCATATGGACCGGAAGCGCCTGCTCAGGAACCCGCTGCTGTGGATCGTCGCGGTTGTGTTGATCTTCCTCGCGGTCAACACCCTTTTCGACAGCAACCGCGGTTATACCCAGGCCCCCACGTCTCAGGCGGTCGCTCAGATCGCCAACAACAACGTGCGGGAAGCGAACCTGGAGGACAAGGAGCAACAGCTCAAGCTGTCGCTCGTCAACCGGATCGACGTCGACGGCCAGCAGGTCGACCAGATCATCACGTCGTTCCCGTCGGACTCGGCCGACCGGATCTACCAGAGTCTGATCGACCATCCGAACGTCAAGTTCACCACCACGGTGACGCAGCAGAGCTTCTTCACGCAGATCCTCTACTACATCATCCCGCTCGGCCTGCTGCTCCTGCTGCTGATGTGGATGATGAACAACGCGCAGGGCGGCGGTAACCGCGTCCTCAACTTCGGCAAGTCCAAGGCCAAGCAGCTGAACAAGGACATGCCGAAGACGACGTTCGCCGATGTCGCGGGGGCCGACGAGGCGGTCGAAGAGCTCTACGAGATCAAGGACTTCCTGCAGAACCCGGCCCGCTACCAGGCGCTGGGCGCGAAGATCCCGAAGGGCGTGCTGCTCTACGGCCCGCCCGGTACCGGTAAGACACTGCTCGCGCGGGCCGTCGCCGGTGAGGCGGCGGTGCCGTTCTACACGATCTCCGGTTCCGACTTCGTCGAGATGTTCGTCGGTGTCGGCGCCTCCCGGGTCCGCGATCTGTTCGAGCAGGCCAAGCAGAACGCCCCGTGCATCATCTTCGTCGACGAGATCGACGCGGTCGGCCGCCAGCGTGGCGCCGGCCTCGGCGGCGGTCACGACGAGCGCGAGCAGACGCTGAACCAGCTGCTCGTCGAGATGGACGGCTTCGATTCGCGCGGCGGCATCATCCTGATCGCGGCGACCAACCGGCCGGACATCCTGGACCCGGCGCTGCTGCGCCCGGGCCGCTTCGACCGGCAGATCCCGGTGTCGGCGCCGGACCTGGCCGGCCGTCGCGCCATCCTGGACGTGCACTCGAAGGGCAAGCCGCTGGCGCAGGGCGTCGACCTGAACGCGCTCGCCAAGCGCACCGTGGGCATGTCCGGTGCGGACCTGGCCAACGTGATCAACGAGGCCGCGCTGCTCACCGCCCGCCAGAACGGGCACGTGATCACCGACGCCGCACTGGAGGAGTCGGTCGACCGGGTGATCGGCGGTCCGGCCCGCAAGAGCCGGATCATCTCCGAGCAGGAGAAGAAGATCACCGCCTACCACGAGGGCGGGCACGCGCTCGCCGCGTGGGCGATGCCGGATCTGGAACCGGTGTACAAGCTGACGATCCTGCCGCGCGGTCGCACCGGCGGGCACGCGCTGGTCGTCCCCGAGGACGACAAGCAGCTGATGACGCGCTCCGAGATGATCGCCCGGCTGGTGTTCGCCATGGGTGGCCGCACCGCGGAGGAGCTGGTCTTCCACGAGCCGACCACCGGCGCGTCGTCCGACATCGAGCAGGCGACCAAGATCGCCAAGGCGATGGTCATGGAGTACGGCATGAGCGCCCGGCTGGGTGCCGTGAAGTACGGGCAGGACCAGGGTGACCCGTTCCTGGGCCGCTCCGCGGGCCGGCAGCCGGACTACTCGCTCGAGGTCGCGCACGAGATCGACGAAGAGGTGCGCAAGCTCATCGAGACCGCGCACACCGAGGCGTGGGAGGTGCTCAACACCTACCGCGACGTGCTCGACGACCTGGTGCTGGAGCTCCTGGAGAAGGAGACGCTGACCCGCAAGGACCTCGAGCGGATCTTCGCCTCGGTGGAGAAGCGGCCGCACATCACCGTCTTCAACGAGTTCGGTGAGCGCACCCCGTCGGAAAAGCCGCCGATCAAGACCCCTGGCGAGCTGGCGATGGAGCGCGGCGAGCCGTGGCCGCCGCCGGAGAAGAAGCCGGCGCCGCGCCCGGTGCCGACGCCGGTGGGCACCGCCCCGGGCGGTAGCGACCTGCCCGGCGGCCCGCCGTACAGCCAGCCGGAACCCCCGTCGAACCCGTACGCGCCCCCGTCGCCGGGCAACTACCCGCCGCCCAACGGCGGTGGCCGCCCCTACGGGCCGAACGGCACGGGACAGTGGCCGCAGCCCTACGGCGGCGGCAACCAGTCCGGCCCGCCGAACTATGGTGCGCCTCCGGGCTGGACTCCGGCGACCCAGCCGGGTGGCCAGCCGCCGCGGCGTCCCAACCAGGGTGAGCAGCCGCGGCAGGGCGACTGGTTCGGTGGCTCCGAAGAGGGGCAGGGCCAGCACCGGCGCAACCCCGACGAGCAGGACGGTCAAGATCGACAGTGAGCTGACGCCCGAGGTGGGGCCGGTCTTCGATCAGGCGCGCGCCGAGAAGGCGGTGCGTGAGCTGCTGGAGGCCGTGGGCGAGAACCCGGACCGGGAGGGCCTACGCGAGACCCCGGCCCGGGTGGCTCGCGCCTACCGGGAGATGTTCGCGGGGCTCTACACCGATCCGGCGTCGGTGCTGGAACGCACTTTCGACGAGTCGCACGAAGAGCTCGTGCTGGTCACGGACATTCCGTTGTACAGCACGTGCGAACACCACCTGGTGCCCTTCCACGGGGTCGCCCACGTCGGGTACATCCCGAACAGCCACGGCAAGGTCACCGGCCTGTCGAAGCTGGCGCGGCTGGTGGACCTCTACTCCAAGCGCCCGCAGGTCCAGGAGCGGCTCACCTCGCAGATCGCCGACGCACTGGTGCGCAAGCTCCAGCCGCGCGGGGCGATCGTCGTCGTCGAGGCCGAGCACCTGTGCATGGCGATGCGCGGCATCCGCAAGCCGGGTGCCCGCACCACGACTTCGGCGGTGCGGGGCATGCTCCAGACCTCGGCCAGTTCGAGGGCCGAGGCGCTGGAGCTGATCAAGGGCCGTCGATGACAGGCGGGGCGCCGGACCGTTGTCTGGTGATGGGCGTCCTGAACGTGACGCCCGACTCGTTCTCCGACGGCGGCCGATACCTCGACCTGGACTCGGCGCTGGCTCACGCGCACGAGATGTGGGACCGCGGCGCGGACATCATCGACGTCGGCGGCGAGTCGACTCGTCCCGGTTCGTCCAGGGTGGACGCCGAGACCGAAATCGCCCGCGTGCTGCCCGTCGTGCGGACGCTGGCGGCCGACGGCTTGCGGCTGTCGGTGGACACCACGCGCGCGGCCGTCGCCGAGGCGGCGCTCGACGCGGGCGCGCAGATCATCAACGACGTGTCCGGCGGCCTCGCCGACCCGGGCATGGCGAAGGTGGCCGCGACCAGCCACGTGCCGTGGGTGCTGATGCACTGGCGCGGGCACAGCAAGGACATGAACGCGCTCGCCACCTACGACGACGTCGTGGAGGAGGTGCGCGACGAGCTACGTGCGCGGGTCGACGCGGCGCTGGCTGCCGGGGTCGCCGCGGAGAAGATCATCCTCGACCCGGGTCTGGGTTTCGCCAAGCGCGCGGAACACGACTGGGCACTGCTGAACAGGCTGGAAGTCTTCCTGGACATGGGTTTCCCGGTGCTGGTGGGGGCTTCGCGCAAACGCTTCCTGGGAAGCTTGCTGGCTGACGAGGAGGGCGCGCCGCGGCCGCCGGACGGCCGGGAGGACGCGACCGCGACGGTCTCGGCGATCGCCGCGATCAAGGGCGCGTGGGGTGTGCGGGTCCACAACGTCGGGTCGACGCTGGACGCTGTCGCGGTCGCGGCGGCGTGGAGGCGTGGGCGTGCCTGATCGGATCACGCTCACCGGGCTGCGCGTGTTCGGCCGGCACGGGGTGTTCGAGCATGAGAAGCGCGACGGGCAGGAGTTCGTCGTCGACATCGTGGCGTGGCTGGACCTGGCGCCGGCCGCCGCTTCGGACGATCTGACGCAGACCCTGCACTACGGCGAGCTGGCCCAGCTGGCGGCGGACATCGTCGGTGGCGAGCCGTACGACCTGATCGAGAGCGTCGCGGGCCGGATCGCCGACGAGGTCCTGAAGGATTCGCGGCTGGCGGCGGTGGAGGTGACGGTGCACAAGCCCTCCGCGCCGATCCCGTTGAATTTCGCGGACGTGGCGGTCACCGTGCACCGGGAGCGTGCGTGAGGGCGGTTCTTTCGCTGGGGTCGAACCTCGGGGACCGGCTCGGGTACCTCAAGTCGGTCGTCGATGAGTTCGGTCCGTTCGTGGTTGCGGTGTCCAGTGTGTACGAAACGGAGCCGTGGGGTGTGGCGGACCAGCCTGATTTCCTGAACGCGGTGTGCATTGTGGACGATCCGGCGCGGGACGAGTGGGCCTGGTTGCGGGCCGGCCAGGAGCTGGAGCGACGCGCGGGCCGGGTACGTGAGCTGCGGTGGGGACCACGGACCCTGGACGTCGACGTCGTCACGGTGGACGGGGTGCGCTCGGACGACCCGGAGCTGTTGTTGCCCCACCCCGGAACACCCGAGCGGGCGAGCGTGCTGGTGCCATGGCTGGAGATCGACCCGGACGCGGTACTGCCCGGACACGGCCCGGTCCGTGACCTGCTCGCCGCCCGGCCAGAGTCCGATCGTGCTTCGGTGCGCCTCCGGCAAACCTTCCCGCACTGAGCGATCGCACCTTGTCGAAAAAGTGCCGGCGCGTAGGGCGCTCGGTCAGGCGCGCAGGGCCGCCGTCAGCCACTCCACCGCCGGCACCCGTGTGGGCACCGCAGGCCAGCCGTTCATGATCGCCAGCAGCTGCCAGTATCGTTCGGCCCTGCTGTCGGTGCCGGCGGCGATCCGGTCGGCGACCGTGGCGCGGTCGGTGCCCCAGGCGGCGGCGACGTCGTCCGCGAGTGCCCTGCCCTCCGCCGAGTCCGGGGGCAACCCGGCGTCCAGTGCGGCCTGGGCTCGCTCGCTCCAGTTTGCCCATTCTCCCGGCGGCGGGCTGAACTCCGCGTCCGCCGACACCGCGTCGGCATGCCGTTCGCTCATGCGGCGGATCGCGGCCCGGAACTCCGGATCCTGGATGAGCTCGGCGAACTCGATCCACGCCTCCAACTGCTCCGGCGAGGGATCGTCCGGCAGTTCCGGCTTCGCCGATCGCATCCGTTCGTAGAATGCCGGATCGACCGTCAGACCCTCGCTCACCTCCCGCCAGAACTCGTCGACCAGCCGGGCCCGCTCCTCGTCGGACATCGATGCGAGCTTGTTCATCAGCTTCACTTCCTCCAGTTCGGACTGCCGTTTCACGACCGCACGCAACACCGCCCGGCGCAGCCGCAACCTGCGGATCTGCTCGTCGAGCGCGTCGATGTGCCGGTGCGCCAGCCGGGACACACTCGTCTCCCTGGCCAGCACCGCCGCCACGTCGGTCAGCCCGAGGCCGAGTTCGCGCAGCGTCTTGATCAGTTCGAGCCGGGCCATCGCGGTGACGTCGTAGAGCCGGTAGCCCGAACTGGTGCGGTCGGCGGGCGGGAGCAACCCCTCGTCGGAGTAGAACCGGATGGTCTTGACCGGCAACCCGGTCCGCCGGCTCACCTCGCCGATGGTGAAACTCCCGTCCACTCCTCGCATCGTGAACCCTCCAGTCACTGGAGAGTCAACTGTCGCACGCCTGGCTCGGTACCGTTGGTCGTATGCACTTCACCCGGCCTCGTGAGCTGGTGATCGCCGGGCTGATCGGGCTCGTGGTCGCGTACCTGCTGTTCAGGCTCGCCTACGGCGACCTGCCCCGCCTGCCGCGGTTGGCCGGCGCGTCGCTGGCCGGGCTCGCGGTGATCGAAGTCGCACTCGCGTTCGCCATGCGGTCCCGGGTCCGGTCCGGCCGTGTCGTCAACGCGGTCTCGGCGGCGCGCACGGTCGCGCTCGCGAAGGCCTCCTCGCTGCTCGGCGCGATCATGCTCGGCGCGTGGGCCGGGATCGCCGGTGCGTTGATCCCGCGGGCGTCGGAGCTGGCCGCGGCGTCGAGTGACCTTCGCAGCGTCGCCATCGGGGCGGCTTCCGCGGCGGTGTTGATCGCCGCGGCACTGTGGCTCGAGCACTGCTGCCGCACCCCCGACGACGACGAACGTGATCCCGATCATCACCCGACCGGTTAACGCTGGGAACCGACCGCTCGAAGTACCAGCGAGGTCTCAGACGCATAACTAGCGGGTACGGTGTTGGTCATGACTGGCGAGGGTGACGAGACGCGCGGCCGCGTCATGGGCAGGCCGTGGTTTCTCATCGGTCTGGTCCTCGCGGTCGGCGCCACGATTCCGCTGGTGCTGGCCGACGACATCCGCTATATGCGGCTGGGGATCGTCGCCGCGTTGTGGGCGGCACTGATCGGCGCTTTCCTCGCGGTGCGGTACCGCCGCCAGGCGACGAGTACCGAAGAGGTCGTCGCGCAGGCGCAGGAGGTCTACGAGCTGGAGCTCGAACGCGAGATCGCCGCGCGGCGCGAGTTCGAGCTGGAGGTCGAAGCCGAGACGCGGCAACGGATCGAGTCCGAGTCTCGTAGCGAATTGGACGCGTTGCGCTCGGAAGTCGCTTCCCTGCGGGAAAACCTGCAAAGCCTCTTCGGCGGCGAGGTGCTGCTCGAGCGCGTCGCGCTGACCGCGCAGGCCACCCGGATGCGGGCGCTGCACGAGGAGCAACGGATCGTCGAGTCCGGTTCGAGCAAGCCGGCGCAGATTACCGCGGCCAGGAAGCGGGAGATCGCCGACCGGCCGACCGAGTTCATCGAGCGGGTGCGGGAAAAGGAGCCGGTACGCACCGGTGGCCGTCCGAGCGCGCCGGAGCCGCGCCGGCCCGAGGTCTCCCTCGATCTTCCCGCCCGGCGGGTCGCCAACGCCGAACCGGTCGATCCGGACCGGACACGCGTCCAGCCGGCGGCGAAGAAGCCGGAACGTCCGCAGGCCCGCCCGTCGGAGCCGAGCCGTCCCGTGCCCAGCCGCCCCGAGCGGGTCCGCCCGCCCGCCGCGACGGGGCCGGTCAAGCGCGAGCCGCCGCGGGTCGAGCAGCCGACCCAGGTCGCGAAGGCCCTCGACCCGGACTGGACGCCGCGCGCCGAGCGCTCGGCGACGGATCTGTCCGCCGCGTTCCCGACCCGCCTGACCCGGCCAGTGCAGCCCGAGCCGCCGCGCGCCGAGCCGGAGCCGGAGCAGCCCAAGCCGGTCACCGCTGTGCCGGAGGACCACCCGGTGGTCAACGAGACCTTGCCGGTGGAGGTCCGGCGGCTCGCTCAGCAGGGCAGGCCGGGTGGGCGCCGTCGCCGGGCGGAGGAGGACGAGGCCCCGGCGGGCCGCCGACGCCGTCCCGACGCCGACGAAGCGCCGGCGCCGGATGCGGAGCCGCCGGCGCTGCCCCCGTTGCCGGTCCCCGAGGAGGAGGCCACGTCCCGCCGCTCGGCCGCGGGTGCCGCCGTCGAGGGCCGCCGCTCGGCCGATTCGAGCGGGTACCGCTCCGCTGTCTCCGGGCGGCGCTCGGCCGAAGCGACGAACGGTTCGCCGGTCGAGGAGGTCGTGACCGGCCGGCGCCACCGCCCCGAGGGCGAGCCACCGTCCTGGACTGGCGGCGGCCGCCGCGCGAAGCCCGAACCGGAGGCCCCCCGAACCGGCCGCCGTGCCGCTGTGGAAGAGGACACGGGCTCGCACTCTGTGTCCTCATCCACGGGCCGGTCGGTGAGCGACCTGCTGGCCGCGAACGGCAAGACGGCGACCCCGCGCCGTCGCCGCCGCGCCGAGGACTGACCCGGTACAAAGCGCCCCCCGCTGAGGCGAGGAGGGGCGCCCAGCCGATCAAGCAGTCACCGTAGAGTGCCGGGCTGTGACGGCACCCCCTCGCAGGTTCACCGTGCTCCTGCCCGTGTTCGGACTCGTCGTGCTGGCGGCGTGCGGGCTCACCGTGCTCGGCCTGGTCACCGTCCAGGTCGGTCCGCTCGCGGTGGCGATCGGTGTGGCCGCGGCGCTGGTTCCCGTCGCGGTCGTGGTCACGGCGATCCTGTGGGTCGACCGCTGGGAGCCGGAGCCCGCGAAGTTCCTGCTCGTCGCCTTCTTCTGGGGCGCCTGCCTCGCCGCGATCACCGCCCTGCTGATCAACAACACCGCCGAAACCGTCGGCGATCTCCTGCTCGGCGCGGGCGGCGGCAGCAAGCTCAGCGCGCTCCTGTCCGCACCGCTCGTCGAGGAGGCCGCGAAGGCCTCGTTCGTGGTTGCCGTGCTGCTGCGCCGTTCCGACGAGTTCGACGGCATCATCGACGGCATCGTCTACGCGGGGTTCACCGCCGCCGGCTTTGCCTTCACCGAGAACATCTACTACTTCGGCCGGGCCTTCGCCGACTACGGCTTCGGCGACGCGACGAGTACCGGCGTGATCGCCGCGTTCGTGCTGCGCGGGGTGATGTCGCCGTTCACCCATCCGCTCTTCGCCGCGATCACCGGCATCGGCCTCGGCTACGCGGCCCGCTCCCACCAGCGGGCCGTCAAGATCCTCGCGCCGCTCGGTGGTTACCTCGCCGCGGTCCTGCTGCACGCCCTGTGGAACGGCGCGGCGGTCCTCGGCGGAGCCAAGACGTTCCTCAACGTGTACTTCCTGATCATGGTCCCGATGTTCATCGCGGTCGTCATGCTGGTGCTCCTCCAGCGCCGCCGCGAGCAGCGGATCGTCACCGCCGCCCTGCCCGCCATGGTGCAGGCACGGTTGATCGCGCCGTCGGAGGTCGAGTTGCTGTCCACCCTCGCCGGCCGCCGCGAGTGGCGGCGCCAGGCCCGTCAGCAGTCCGGGCGCGTTGCGGCGAAGGCTGTCGCTCGGTACCAGGCGAGCGTGACCGAACTCGCGTTCCTCCGCCGCCGCGGCGCCACCCCCGGGCACGAGCACCGCAAGCGAGAACTGCTCGCCACGCTGCGCGCGTCCAGGGCCGACGCGGTGCGGCTGGCGGATGACGGTGGTCATCCTGGGTAACCCGAGTCGGGTGAAGCTGGTCACCCGGGCCCGACCCGAGGTGTTTCCGCGAGCTACTCTCGCCCCGTCGTCCGGTACCCGCGGAAAAGGGCGGGACTGGAACGAGTTGAGGAGTTCTGCTGCCATGAGCGTCCACAGGGGCACGCCGTGAGTCGTCCCGCCAGGCTCGGCGTCGGAGTGATTTCCGCCGGCCGGGTGGGCAGCGTCGTCGGCGCCGCGCTGGCCCGGTCCGGGCACACCGTGGTCGCCGCCTCCGGCATTTCCGCCGCGTCGCAGGCCCGCGCCGAGCGCATGCTGCCCGGGGTTCCGCTGAAACCGCCGGACGAGGTCGCCGCGGCCGCCGATTTCGTGCTGCTCGCGGTGCCCGACGACGGGCTCGCCGGGCTGGTCCGCGGCCTGGCCGCCACCGATTCCTGGCGCGCCGGTCAGATCGTCATCCACACCTCCGGCGCGCATGGCCTCGACGTGCTCGCCCCGGCGGCCGCAGCCGGTGCGCTGCCGCTGGCGCTGCACCCCGTGATGACCTTCACCGGCCGCTCCGAGGACCTGGACCGGCTGGCCGCCTGCAGCGTCGGAGTCACCGCAGCAGCGGGTGACGAGGCGGCGTGGAACGTCGGCGAGGCCCTGACCCTGGAGATGGGCGCGGAACCGGTGCGCGTGCCGGAGGCGGCGCGACCGCTGTACCACACGGCCCTCGCGCACGGCGCCAACCACCTGATCACGCTCGTCGACGACTGCGTGGACCTCTTGCGTGGCGCGGGAATCGACAACGCCGAACGCATGCTGGGCCCGCTGCTGTCGGCCGCGCTGGACAACGCGCTGCGCCACGGCGACCGGGCGCTGACCGGTCCGGTCGCCCGAGGTGACACCGGTACGCTGCGTAAGCACCTCGAGGTGCTCGAAGCCACCGAGCCCGGAATCGTGCCCGCCTACACCTCGCTCGCCCAGCGCACCGCACAGCGAGCCGAAGCGGCCGGCCTGCTCGACGCCGGTGCCGCCGCCGAGATCACCGAACTCCTGGAAAGGCCGGGAAACCCGTGACCACACCGAAATTCAGCCGCGGGCAGCTGAACACGTTCCAGACGCCCGACGACGTCCACCGCGTCACCGCCGCGCTGCACTCGGTGGGCCGCAAGGTCGCGCTGGTGCCCACGATGGGTGCCCTGCACGCCGGTCACCGCGAGCTGATCCGGCGGGCCAGGCGACTGCCGAACACCGTCGTCGCCGTGTCGATCTTCGTGAACCCGCTGCAGTTCGGTGAGGGCGAGGACTTCGACGCCTACCCCCGGCCACTCGAGCGGGACCTGGAGGTCCTCGCCGAGGACGGGGTGGAGATCGCGTTCGTGCCCAAGGTCGGCGACCTCTACGCCGAGGGCCACGCGGTGACGCTGCACCCGGGCCCCCTCGGCGACGAGCTGGAGGGCGGGCACCGGCCCGGCCACTTCGCCGGCGTGCTGACGGTGGTGGCGAAGCTGTTTCACATCGTCACACCCGACTACGCGTTCTTCGGCGAGAAGGACTACCAGCAGCTGGTCATGATCAAGCGCATGGTGCGCGACCTGAACCTCGACGTCCGCGTGATCGGGGTGCCGACGGTGCGGGAGCCCGACGGGCTGGCCCTGTCCTCGCGCAACGTGTACCTCTCGCCCGACCAGCGAGAAGCGGCCGTGGTGCTGTCCGCAGCCCTGGCCGCGGGCGGGCACTCCGGGCCGAAGGGGGCGGACGCCGTTCTCGCGGCCGCGCGCGCGACGCTCGCCCCGCGCCCCGAAGTCGACGTCGACTATCTCGAGTTGCGGGGAACCGATCTCGGTCCCCCTCCCGTCGATGGTGAAGCACGGTTGCTGATCGCCGCCCGCGTCGGGCGGACCCGGCTGATCGACAACGTCCCGGTGGTGCTGGGCGCGTCGGAGGAAGAGAGATAACCATGTACCGCACGATGCTGAAGTCGAAGATCCACCGCGCGACGGTCACCCAGGCCAACCTGCACTACGTCGGGTCGGTCACGATCGACGAGACGCTGATGGAGGCGGCCGACCTGCTGCCCGGCGAGCTTGTGTCCATTGTGGACGTCACGAACGGTGCGCGGCTCGAGACCTACGTGATCCCGGGTGAGCGGGACAGCGGCGTCATCGGGATCAACGGCGCCGCCGCCCACCTCGTGCACCCGGGCGACCTGGTCATCCTGATCTCCTACGGGCAGATGGACAACGCCGAGGCGGCTTCGTTCCAGCCGCGGATCGTGTTCGTCGACGACGAGAACCGGATCAAGCACGAGGGCCGCGACCCCGGTCACGCGCCGGCGGGCTCGGGCCTGGTCAGCGGCAGCATCACCGTCGCCTCGCCGGACCGGGACAACTCGTTCCCGGTCGCCGAAACCGTCGACGCCGCACGGCTCGACGCGCTGCTGCACGCCGAGAGCTGATCCGGGTTGCTCCTGGCCATCGACGTCGGCAACACGAACATCGTGCTCGGCCTGTACGAGGGCCGGGGCGAGTCGGCCAAGCTGGTCGGCGACTGGCGGATGCGGACCGACGCGCAGATGACCGCCGACGAGCTGGCGCTGACCATGCGCGGCCTGCTGGGCGGGCACGCGGATTCGGTCACCGGGATCAGCGCGTTGTCGACCGTGCCCGCGGTGCTGCGCGAGATGCGGGTCATGCTCGCGCGCTACTACGGGCGGGTGCCGAGAATCGTCGTCGAACCGGGCGTGCGCACCGGCGTCCCGCTTCTGGTCGACAACCCGCGCGAGGTCGGCGCCGACCGGCTGGTCAACACCCTCGCCGCGCACCACCTCTACCAAACGGCGTGCGTCGTCGTGGATTTCGGGACCTCGACGAACGTCGATGCGATCTCGGCGAAGGGCGAATTTCTCGGTGGCGCGTTCGCACCGGGTATCGAGATCTCGGTCGACGCGCTCGCCGCGCGCGCGGCGGCGTTGCGCAAGGTCGAACTGGTCCGGCCGCGCTCGGTGATCGGGAAGAACACCGTGGAGTGCCTGCAGTCCGGAATCGTCTTCGGGTTCGCCGGCCAGGTGGACGGCCTGGTCCGGCGGATCGTCCGAGAGCTGACCGCGCGGACCGGTGAGCCGGTCACCGTGCTCGGCACCGGCGGACTGGCGCCGCTGGTGATCGGCGAGTCCGAGACCATCACCGAACACGTGCCCGACCTGACCCTCCTCGGTCTTCGCCTCGCCTTCGAACGCCAGTCGCGTTGAGACCGCTGCTCCTACCCCTCGCGGTGCACCGCGCGGAGGACGGTCGTGACGAGCGGCAGGTCGAATTCGCCCCCGGCGGTCGCCGGGTTCGTGTTGAGGAATTCCAGTAGCCGCAGCCGCGTGCCGGTGCGCTCGGCCGCGTCCGCGACGAGCATGCGGGAATGCGTGGAGATCGTTTCGACCAGGCTTTCGGGTGTGCGGCGGTGCGCGTGCCGGAACGCCTTCTCCTCGAACGGGCCGAACGCCGGGTGAACGCCCAGGTCCGCGACCGAGTGGGCGGACCGGACGAACCCGGCGATACGTGCCAGTTCGGCCACCCACGGAACAGAAACGTCGTTGCCGTTCCACAGCGCGACGACCACCCCGCCCGGGCGCAGCACGCGCGCGATCTCGGTGAGCGCGATTTCGACGTCGAACCAGTGGAATGCCTGACCGGCGAGCACCGCGTCGGCGCCGGAATCGGGCAACGGGATCTGTTCCGCCGACCCGTCGAGGACCTCCACGTCCGGGTGGTGCCGGGTGAATTCGCCGCGCATTCCCGGATCGGGTTCGACCGCCGTCACCCGGAGGCCGAGCGCGCGAAGTCCGTCGGTGAGCTTGCCGGTGCCGGCGGCAAGATCAACCACCTGAGTGGTTCGTCGCGGCAACGACCAGCGCAACGCGTCGAGCGGATAGTCCGGACGGTGTTCGGCATACGCCCCCGCCCGTCCCCCGAATGCGCGGGACCGCCGGTTCCAGAGCTCACGCTCGGCCGCGGAAGTGGCTTCGCTCACTCGCGCGATGCTATCGGTCAACATCCACGCCGGTACGGGTAATCCGGTTGGCCTAGCTGAAACCGGAGTTCGTACCCTATCCGCATGACGGATTCCCCCTCCCCGGATCGCCCGGTGCCCGCTGACGACCTGCCCGAGCAGATGCGGGTCCGGCGGGCCAAGCGCGACCGGCTGCTCGCGGAGGGCGTGGAGCCGTACCCGGTCGAGTTACCGCGCACCCACACGCTGGCCGAAGTGCGCGCGGCGCACCAGGGCTTGCCCGTCGACACCGCCACCGGCGAGATCGTTGGCGTGGCGGGGCGCGTGATGTTCCTGCGCAACACGGGGAAGCTGTGCTTCGCCACCCTGAGTGGCGGCGACGGCGCGGAACTGCAGGCGATGATCAGCCTGGCGAAGGTCGGCGAGGACGCGCTGGCCGCCTGGAAGGCGGACGTCGACCTCGGCGACCACGTGTTCGTCCACGGTGAGGTCATCACCTCCAAGCGCGGCGAGCTCTCGGTGATGGCCGACGAATGGCACATGGCCGCGAAGGCGCTGCGGCCGTTGCCGGTCGCGCACAAGGACCTGGCCGAGGAAACGCGCGTCCGGCAGCGTTATGTCGACCTGATTCTGCGCCCGCAGGCGCGTGACGTGGTGCGCACCCGGGCGGCCGTGGTGCGGTCGCTGCGTGATTCGTTCCACCGCCGTGGTTTCACCGAGGTGGAAACGCCGATGCTGCAGACCCTCCACGGTGGTGCGTCGGCCCGGCCGTTCGTCACGCATTCGAATGCGTTCGACATCGATCTGTATCTGCGGATCGCGCCGGAGCTCTTCCTCAAGCGGTGCGTGGTCGGCGGGATCGAGAAGGTCTTCGAGATCAACCGCAACTTTCGGAACGAGGGCAGCGACTCCTCGCATTCGCCGGAATTCGCGATGCTGGAGTACTACGAGGCCTACGCCACATACGACACCAACGCGGCGATGACCCGCGAGCTGATCCAGGAAGCCGCGAAGGCCGTTTTCGGCGGTACCGAGGTGACGCTCGCCGACGGCGCTCCATACGACCTGTCCGGCGAATGGACCTCGCTGAGCATGTACGACTCGTTGTCGGACGCGCTGGGTGAGGAAGTCACGCCGGAAACGTCGGTCGAGAAGCTGCGCGGGTTCGCCGAGGCTCGTGGCCTGGAGGTCGATCCGAAACTCGGACACGGGAAGCTCGTCGAGGAACTCTGGGAGCATCTCGTCGGTGATCACCTGCACGAGCCGACTTTCGTTCGTGATTTCCCGATCGAGACGTCACCGCTGACGCGCCAGCACCGCACCAAGCCGGGGATGGCCGAGAAGTGGGACCTCTACGTCCGCGGATTCGAGTTGGCCACCGGCTACTCCGAGCTGGTCGATCCGGTGATCGAGCGGGAAAGATTGATGGATCAAGCCCGCCGGGCCGCGGCCGGCGATAGCGAAGCGATGCGCCTGGATGAGGATTTCCTGCGTGCGCTCGAGTACGGAATGCCACCGAGTGGTGGCGTGGGAATGGGCATCGATCGTCTGCTGATGGCGCTCACCGGCCTCGGCATCCGGGAGACCATCCTCTTCCCGCTGGTCCGACCCGAATAGTTGGTAGCAAAGTCACGGTATCGGTAACGTGATTTGCGCGCTGCCGTGATTCCGGGTATTAATGTCCTAGTCAATGACTTCTGGGCGGGGCGCCTGCCCCTGTCCGATCATTCGCGGCTGGCCTTAAACAGGAGGAAACACATGGCACAGAAGGTGCTGGTGTCGCTCATCGACGACATCGACGGCTCGGAGGCGGAAGAGACCGTCGAGTTCGGACTTGACGGCATCTCGTACCAGATCGACCTCTCGGCGGACAACGCCGAGGAGCTCCGTGACGCGCTGGCCCAGTACGTCGAACACGCGCGGCGCGCCGGTGGCCGCAAGCGTGGTGCGCCGGGCCGCCCGCCCGCGGGCAAGGCCGTCGGCCGTTCCGCCTCCGTGGACCGTGAGCAGAACCAGGCTATTCGTGCCTGGGCGCGCAAGAACGGCTACCAGGTTTCCGACCGTGGGCGTATCCCGTCCGAGGTCGTCGAGGCCTACCACAAGAAGAACTGAGGGCGGCTTCCGGGAAAGCGCGGCGTGGAAGGGCCGCCGGGGATTCCCGGCGGCTTTTTTCATCGGCCGGGAGGTTGAACGCGGTTCTATCCGGACGGTCATTCGCGAGGCGCTGTCGCTTTTGTTCAGGACGGCGGCGCCGACATTCGGCTGAATGGACGCATGACCGACCTTCGACCGATGCTGGACCAGGCCGCGCGCGAGTTCACCGGGCTGCTCCGCGCCATCGAGCTGGCGAAACTGTGCAACCGGACTCCGTGTGCCGAATACGACGTCCGCGCCTTGCTCAACCACCTTCGCTATCGGGGACCGTGGCTGGAGGCGGCGCTGCGGCGTGAGCCGGCGCCTGCGGTGTCCGGCGGTGGACTGGACGCCGATCTCACGCGCGGTGACTGGCTGGGTGTGATGTGCAGGCTTGTGGATGGCCTTGTGGATGCCTGCCGGCCGCCGGGGGCACTGGCGGGGACCACGAAGTTCGGCGGCTCGGAGATGCCGGCGCGGATGGTCGCCGAGATGGTGCTGACCGAGTGGGTGGTGCACGGCTGGGACCAGGCGCGGGCAACCGGGCATTCGCTGGCCGTGGATCCCGGGACCGCGGCGGCGTCGTTCGCCTCGGCCGAGGGGATGGCCGAGCAGGCGCGGGAGATGAAGGTCTTCGGGCCCGGGGTGCCCTGCCCGCCCGACGCGCCGGCGCTCGACCGGCTCCTGGCGCTCACCGGCCGGGATCCGGGGTGGAGGCTCCGGGAACTAGCGTGTGGGGAAAGTCACCGGCGGCGGGTGCGGGGGCAGCCGTCGCACAGCGGCTCGTCCGGCAGCAGGTAGGAGAAGCAGCAGCTCTCCCGCCGCCGGGACCACCCGTCGGCCGTGTCCCACAGTCGCGTCGACGTGGTCAGCGGGGGGTAGTGGTCGTCGAGCACCAGTTGGGCGTCGGCGACCCCGCCCGCTTCGTTCCCCGCGTACATCCCCGCCCACCAGAGGGTGCTGTCCAGGGCATCGGTCGCGGCCGCCCAGAGCATCCGGCGCCCGAGCCGGCTCAGCGGGCTGTAGACCTGCACGAACTGGGCGGCGTGGGCGGTGTAGCGGGCGCGCAGCACCGCGGCGAGTGCCTTCTCGTCCGCGACCACCGTCGCCTGGGGCAGGTGCGCGCCGGGGTCGCCGGGGAGGCAGTAGAACTCCTCGCCCAGCACGGCCACGCCCTCGGGGTGTGGCCGGTCGGCGCTCAGGCGGAAGGCGAGTTCACCCGGCCGCAGCATCGGCACGCGCCGTTCGTGGTGAAGCAGTAACGCACCGGTGAACGCCGGTACGTGCAGGTACCACGACATGACGAACCCAGCCGTGGTCCGTTCGGGTGCTTCGCCGAAGTTCGCGCGCAGCCATTCGCCGAGCAGCTTGCGCCACACGTCGAAGCGCACGGTGTCCTCCAGCAGGTCGCCGCAGAGCTGCCAGGTGCCGGTCGCGGGCACGTCCGTGCGCATCTCCATGCGGTCCTGCCGGGTGGCGACCCGGCTGATGGATGCGTCCAGGGTGGCCGGCGCGGCGTCGATGGCGGGCCTCCCTGCTCCATCCGGTTGGTTAGGTTGGCCTTACCTTACCCAGTTTCGCCGCCCGCGCCAGTCTCGGTCCCCGGAACGTGGTGTTCGCGGTGAGCGGACAAACCGGGGCCCGTGGAATCGTCCGGAGAAGTTCCGCGTTGGACTGTTGAGTCAGCGACCAGCGCAGACTGGTGGCCGGGCACGCCCGGCGTCTACATCCGCTGTGACCTAATCCGCCCCAGTGGTAGTCCGGTGGGACCGCATGGCTACTACAGTGGACTCACGGTGCTGAATCCATCGCGACGTGATGGATGCTCACCGCCGGCGCAGCAGTCGAGGGAGTGGGAATGTTCGAGAGGTTCACCGACCGCGCGAGGCGGGTGGTCGTCCTGGCTCAAGAAGAGGCCCGGATGCTCAACCACAACTACATCGGCACCGAGCACATCCTCCTGGGCCTGATCCACGAGGGTGAGGGTGTCGCCGCCAAGGCGCTCGAATCGTTGGGTATCGCGCTGGAAGGCGTCCGCCAGCAGGTCGAGGAGATCATCGGCCAGGGCCAGCAGGCGCCGAGCGGGCACATCCCGTTCACCCCGCGTGCCAAGAAGGTGCTGGAGCTGTCGCTGCGCGAAGCGCTGCAGCTCGGCCACAACTACATCGGCACGGAGCACATCCTGCTCGGCCTGATCCGCGAAGGCGAAGGCGTGGCCGCGCAGGTCCTCGTCAAGCTGGGCGCGGACCTGAACCGGGTGCGCCAGCAGGTGCTGCAGCTGCTGTCCGGCTACCAGGGCAAGGAGCC
>Ga0081455_10000142_pt1 | contig 84680 bp, 78 predicted proteins | sample TabmetS3T2R1_FD_70207 | JGI IMG/M metagenome (GOLD analysis project Ga0081455, IMG submission 70207) | Tabebuia heterophylla rhizosphere microbial communities from the University of Puerto Rico - S3T2R1 | ecosystem: Host-associated > Plants > Roots > Rhizosphere ... | reverse complement strand
CCTCGAAGCCGGATTCGGCGGATGCCCAGCCCGCGAGATCCGCGGTCCATTTCGGGTTTACGGGGGTCCTGAACTCCGCCGAGCGATCGGTGCTCTCCGGGAAATCGGAGCTGAGCACGGTGGCGAGGGAGACCTCGCGCAGCAGGCCTTTCGGATCGACGACATAGTCCGGCAGAAGGACCCACTGATTGGCTTCCAGCACCGCGCGGCAATCCTCCTCGGAAGCTTTGGCATCGAGCCAAATCGCTTCCATCCGCGCCAGCCGCGCGCGGGCATCGTTCAATGCCTCATGGTCAGGGCGTGCGGCTTCCAAGGCCGCCATGACGAGACCGAGCTCGGCGCGCGCTTCATCGCGCTCGCCCTGCATCGTTTTGAGCTTCGCCTCGACCTTTGTGAGGATATCGACGAGCTTCTTCTTGCCGTGGGTCCGAAGCAGATCCGCGGCCGCGCCGCGATGGAGCTGGTGAAGGGCGGCGAGCGCGAGAACAAAGCCCTCGACCATCAGCCCCTGATCGGAGTTCAAAAACGACCAGACGCGGCGCACGCCTTCCATCAGGCCCGCGAACACATCGGCCGCTATGAACCCCGCAAGCACCACGCACCTCTCCCACGCCAGTGGGATTTTCCCCGAGCCACCCGGCTCTACAGTGGTTCAAGAAAACCGGGCAACCAAGAGGAAAATGGGCGTTAACCTTAGGCGCCAGCGGTGAAGCGGGGATGACACCGGTGGCGGGGTTCGCTCACTTGAAGGGCTTGATGCTGTCCAGCTGAGGCGCGGCCCACCCTTTGTCCAGCGGGGCAGCGAAATAGAGGCTGACGACCATTTCGGCGATCTTCCAGCCCCGGGGGGTGCGGCGGTAGCGTTCATTGAAGCGTGCCGCGACCATCACGCTGACGCCGTCCCGCGCATATCGCGCATCGAGATAGGAGAGCCCGGTGGCGTCGTCGCCGTCGACGGTCACCATGTGGTTGTGAATGAACTGCTTCACCACATCGACGCCGTCCCGGATCGCGAAAAACAGCTCGCGAATTTCGTTGGTGCCCTTGGCCTTTCCGATATGACCGAAATCGACCAACGCGTCGGCCGTGAAGATCTCCGGGAAGCGATCGAACATCCGATCGTTGATGAACGTGTGATAGGTCATGCGAAGCGTGCGGATCTCCTCGATGTCCTCGAGATTTTTCAGCCGCGCGTTCAAGCCTTCCAACGTCAGTGTGCTCATGGCCGCCTCCGCTTTTCGATGTTTGTCACCAATCCTGGGGTTCGCCGCGCGTCTTGCGCGCTGCGGCGTCTTCGACGGAATCGAGAAACGCGTTGCAAAGGTCGACCACGGCCTTCGTCCGAGGACGGTCGCGGCCCATGTCCGCGAACAGGCCGACGTCCTTGCGCATCAAGGGAACGTTTTGCGCGAAAGGTGCCAGATTGGGCAGCTTCGCATAGAAGCTCTGCGCGAGACTTTGCCCGCTGCTCGCCGCGATGACATCGTTGAGCGTCGCCCTGTCGAGCCCGCTTGCGACACCGACCGAGATCGTGCTGTGCGCCAAAGCGAAATTTGCGATCATGAGCGCGTTGTTGACGATCTTGGTCTGCTGGCCCGCGCCGATCCCACCGACGTGAGTGAGCGATTTCGCGAAGGTCGAGAAGACCGGGCGGCAGGCCTCGAATAGCTTCGCATCGCCGCCGACCATGATGGCGAGCGCGCCCTTGCGTGCCGCCTCCGCCCCGCCGCTCACGGGGGCATCGATCAGGCCCACGCCTTGCGCGCGGGCGCGCGCTTCGAGCGCTTGGCAGGTGTCGGGCCGCACGGTCGCATGAATGGCGACGATGGCGCCGCGCGCGAGGCCGGGCGCGAGCTTGTCAAAGACTTCGATGGTGTCGGCATCGTTGAAGACGCATAGGCCCACGACATCCGCGTTGCGCGCCACCTCTGCGGGATTCCCGACTGCTCTAGCGCCGGCCGCAACGAAGGGCTCGAGCGCCTCAGGCCGCCGGGCCCAGACCGTGACGGGATAGCCCGCCTCGATGATCCGCTGAGCCATCGGCCCGCCCTGCATCCCGAGGCCGATAAAGCCGACACGTGTCTTCAGGTCGGGCATGGCCGTTTCCTCCGCGCCGCTCTCTTATCATTGAATGGTACCGCCTCCCCGGCTCGAACGGGGGACCTCTAGATCCACAAGCAAGTAAAGACAATAAACAACGCTCAACACGCCTCAGCAGTACTCAAGGTTGTTAACTAGAAAAAAGAATAGAGGCTTGCCTTCTAGCTCAACATCCCAACATTTCGCTCATCAGGGACGCATGCCCTTCAGCCGGCAATTACGCGACCCGGATAGAACCCGAGAGAGACCTTTAGATGAGCGCGGAAAAGTCTACCAACCGGAAGAAACTTAGCAAGCTTACCTTGGAGATGCGCTATGACCCGGAGCGCGCCTGCCATGGTCGCATGGAGATCCGCGACACTGAAAGCCCTCTGGTGTTTCGCCTCACAGAGAACGGCGCCCGGAGCCTTTGTATCCGAACTCGCATCGGCAGAGGCGCCGGCAAGCCTGTGGTGCGCCTCACATACCCCGGCACCGCGGTTATCGAGAACCTGCATGATGCCCGGGTATGGGCCAATATGACCGTCACCGCCTGCATGAAGGGCCAGGATCCCCGTCAGACTGCCGAGCGGGCTGCCAGGGAAGCCGAGAAGAACGAGCGGCTCAAGATAGAGACAGTCGTGGAAAACTACATCGACCGTCGAGTGCGCCGGGAAAAAGGCAATAGGACGGCCGACACAATCGAGCGGACCTTTGAGATATACGTCCTGCCTCGCTGGCGTGGCCGACTGATCAGCGAAATCACGCGCGAGGATGTGAACCAGCTCCTTGATGAGGTCTTTGACCGGAAGGTGTTCCTCGATGGCCGGGCCTATGGCGGCGAGCGGCGGGCCAACGCCGTGCTTGCCGAGCTTCGGACGTTGTTCAAGTGGTATTCTCTCAGGGACGATAAATTCGTATCGCCCATCGTCAGCGGCATGGCGCGGCAGACAGACAAGGGGAAGCCACGGGACCGGATCCTCACCGACGAGGAGATCAGGAACCTATGGAAGGCAACGGCCGGCGCGGGGACCTACAATTCGCTCGTGAGGTTGCTGCTACTCACAGCTCAACGTCGCGACGAGGTTGCGGGAATGGGCCGCTCGGAGATCGACGAGGGCGTTTGGACCCTTCCGGCAGAGCGCGCGAAGAACAAGCGCCCAAACCCCGTTCCCCTGTCTCCGGCCGCGCTTGAGATCGTGAAAGCTCAGCCGCTCCACATGGTGACGGTCGGCCATCAAATGAAAAATAGCGACCTGATTTTCACGACCAATGGACGGACGCCCTTCTCGGGCTTCACCAAGGCCAAGGCAACGCTCGATAAGGCCATGGGCGTATCAAACTGGCGTCTGCACGACCTGCGCAGAACGGCCAAGAGCCTCATGGCACGCGCCAAGATCCGCCCGGACATATCGGAGCGCGTCCTAGGACACGTTATTCCAGGCGTGGAAGGTGTGTACGACCGCTACGACTATGTGGAAGAGAAGCGGGCCGCGTTGGAGGCTCTTGCCGCGCTCGTGGAGCGGATCGTCAATCCTCCTGAGGCCAATGTCATTCCTATGCACGTGGTCGCTGCACAGTAACTTCTGCCATCCGCCCCGATTGCACGTGTACCAAGTGGTACACCTGTTTCTTTGCGGACCTGATCTACAAGGCTTTTGCTAACACCTAGATCCTCTCGCGATAGCGCGAACCGACTTCCCCGGGTTCGCCTCAATAGCCCGGCGAGCTTGCTCCTTCTTCGGAAGATATGGTGCGCCGCAGCCACAAGCCGCGTGAGTAGCGGCGCCGAACTTTCGTTCGTTAATCCCCCCTTTCCGATTGGCCAACCGCGTCAAGATCCAGCCGTGTTGAACGGTGGACTGGAAAGTGAAGCGCCGTGTGCCATTGCGGCCTCGGAGGACGACCCTCCGCCCTTTTATTCCGGCAGGGGTAGCTGACCAGGGGCAGTTGGAGAAGTGGAGCGGCGTTAAAGAAAATCATGTTGCAAAGCCCGAGGTACTCGCAATGTTGAGCTGTATTGAAGCGTGCATTGGAGAGACAAGAGGTGCGTGATCTTTGGACTAAAAAGCAGGTTGGAGAATTTCTGGGAATGCACCCGGAACACATCATGCGCATGGCAAGAGAAGGCCGCTTTCCAAGGCCGATCAAGATTACCGATGAACCTGGCGGGGCCGTTCGCTTCGTAGGAGACGAAATATCGTCGTGGATAGAAGAGAAGCTGTCAGCAAGATGAACAGAACACATGAATTTAATGTTTCAACATCACGCAAATATACGTGTTTTTCTGCTATACTGTTCCAGTCAATATGAGTGACGCGGAAATGACTGAACTTATTAACAAAAGCGATGTCGCTGCCCTGACGGGTTGGTCGGAGAACTATGTGATGATTTTGACCCGACGCGGCAGGTTCCCGTCCCCGACGGTGAGGCTTGGACGCGGTCGAGGTGCGTCGCCCTTCTGGCTCAGGACGGACGTGGAAAAATGGGTCACGGCTCGCGACACGGGTAAAGGAGCCAGCCGATGAGCGCAGACCAAGGCATTTTCCAGATGACTGCAGAGGGCCACCGTCATCGCAGCCAGGGGAACACCGCGATTTTGGGCCCGATCTTCTTCGAGCCGAAATCGCGGCAACACGAAGGGTGGTGCGCCCGCTTGCATACGCACGTCGCAGGATTTGGCGAAGTCAATTCAATCAGCTTCGGTATAGATGAGGCCGAGGCCCAGCGGGACTATGGCCGGTTTATCTCGCTGCTGCGCCAAGCCGGTTTTCAGCACGTTCACGCCTGCAAGAGCGATGCAGAAGCGGATGATTTGGCGGCGAGGCTTTGGCCATCGCGATGACAAGGGTTTCCCGTCAAATCGACATTGAAGAAGCGATTGCTGAGACAAGTGACTTTCTCTCGATAGCGACGGCGTGGGCAGAAATCGGTGTGCCGGTGTTCTCGGTGCAAGGCCTATCGGCGGGACCGGACGCCAAAAAGCCTTTTCCGGGGACAAACGGATTCAACGACGCGACACGCGACCCCGAACAATTACTCAGATGGCATCGGAAATACCCTAACTCTGGCGTCGGTTTATACGTGCATGGGCATGTCGATCCGAAGACCGGCGATCCGGTGCCGTGGTTCGCGCTGGACGTAGACAACAAGCTTGGAAAGAGTGGCGCCGAAACGCTTCTCGGCTTCATGCTCGATGGCGACGAGCTGCCGATCACGATTTCGCAATCCACGCCCAGCGGCGGCAATCACTATGTTTTTCAGGGGTCGCTTCCATCATCGGTGGAGCGCGTCGGCAACGGCCTGGATATCCGGGGCGAAGGCGGCTACATCGTCGCCTATGGTCCGCCTTCCACGGCAAATTTAGCACCTGCACCAGCTTGGTTGCTGACCAAAGGTCAGGTGCCTGAACACTCTAAGCTCAAGGCTGCACCCGGCGTTGAGCTGGACGCTCCGCACACCATCGAGCGCGCTCGCAATTATATCCGCGCCGTTCCCCCCGGGGTCATTGGACAGGGCAGCGACAAGCAAGCTTATGTGCTTGCGGCGAAAATCCTCGGCTTCGGTTTGAGCGGCGAAGCCGCCACCGAGGTACTATTCGAAGAATGGGGCAACCGCTCCGGCTTTGACTTCGACTGGATCGAGAGCAAGGTCTATAGCGCCGGGAAAAGCATGCAGAACGAAGTTGGCTGCGAAGCCCAGCCTACTCCGGGCGCGATCTATGATGATGATGTTGCATTAGCCCCTCCCCAATCGACAGCCAACGATAACGAAGCAGGACTGGGAGTTCCCTTTCGCCAAGTTCGCAACCGCGAGGTTCCCGCGGTAAGAGAGATCATCCCGGGGCTTGTGGAGAAAGGCATTCCAAATTGGCTGGCTGGTCCTGGTGGCTCCAATAAATCACGCCTGGCCCTACAATGGGGCCTTTGCATCGACACGGCTTCATCAGTGTTCGGACAGGCGGTGGAGCAATGCACGCTTGTTTATCTATCCAGTGAAGATCACGCGTACGAGGTAGCGCGCCGCGCCCAAAAGATTGCGCATCGCCTTGGCCTACCGGAGGGTGATGGCATTTACTGCGATAGGCAGGGCCAAGATAGCGCGCTGGTTCGCTATACAGATGACGGCAAGCACGTCATTCAACCGTTCCACTTGCGGCTCACAGGATCACTCAAGGCAATCTCAGGCCACAAATTCGTGGTGTTGGATAGCTGCTACGACTACGTACGTTTCGCTGGCAAAACCAAGATCGATGAGGGCGCAGTCAATCATTTCGTGAAAGTGATTTTGCAGGGCATCTGTGATGAGTGCGACGCCACCTTGTTGGTGATCTGGCATCCCTCACAAGCTGGCCAAGATCGTGATACCGCTGATGGCTGGTCAGTAGCTTGGCATAACGCACCCCGGGCCAGGCTCTCCATTTCCGCCGTTAAGGACAGCGACGACGCCTTTGAATTGAAGGTGGTCAAGCGTAACCACGGGGCCAAGGGCAAGCCGATCACGCTTTACTGGTCAGACGGCGCGCTCTTGCCCGCATCTGACGTAGACGTTGCCGAGCAAGGGAAGCGTTTTCAGGACGCTTGCGTTAAGGCCGCCATGGTGGCCGCAGAGCAAGGCTGTCCTCTTCAAAAACAGACGCGGCCATATCCTTGGGTCTTTGACGATATCGAACTGGCAGCCGGCTTCAGGCCCCGACCGCAAGAAATTAAGAACGCGCTCTTCTTGGCAGTGCGAAACGGCACGCTCCGCTACGTCAACAGCACACGCCATCGGACTGCGGGATTTTACCCGAAAGACCGGGCTGACGAATTGGCCTGCGCCGCAAAAAAGAGATCTGAAAATGAGGGCGGCAATGATTAATCCGTCTCCTAATGCAAGGTGCGGTGCCGCCGCGAAGGTGCGAAACCAAACGACAAAAGGTACAGAACCGGGTGCGAAACCGGGTGCGTTGCGAGGTACAGTTCCGGGTAAGAACCAGGCCAGAACCGGGGGTCGTGTTATCCCCCCATACCCCTATGCGGTTCTGTACCTCCCGATAGTCGGTACAACCGCTTGTCTGGCCAGGGGTGGAATTCGCGACGGCCTAAAAAAGCACCTGGCGGCTAGTCCGTCAGACCCCAGCCGCTCTCAATCAAATGCCCGTGGCGCGACCCGAAATATTTTCGCTGGCCAGAAATCTGCGCCTCCAGAAGTTAATGCGCTCAATGTCGGATCGAATAGAAAAATTCCGCAGAACGCCTACGTTGTTGGTCGCCAACCTATCCACACCATTCATTTCGGGGCTGCGTGATGGCTTACGTCAGACACCACGCCCTGGCCACGCCTCTCGACGTTCTGACACCCAATGAGCGCCTATTCGTCGAGGCTTACGTTCAGCAATGCCAGCTTGGCGACGAGCATGGCGCACGAACCATAGCGGCAGCAGCGGCCGGCTATTCGACAACGGGTAAGTCGGCTTCATCCCGCGGCAGTCAGCTTATGAAGTCGCCCAAGATCCGGGAGGCCATTCGCTGGCAGCTGGAATGCGTCAAGACTGATCCAGGAGAAGTGCTAGCCAATATCGAGGGTATTAGGCAACTCGCACTGCATGGCACGCCTGACGCCACCAAACTGGCCGCCCGTAAGCTTCTCCTTGAGATCAGCGGCCATGGACCGGTTAAGACATCCGAGCACAACGTCAACGTCGAGCACCGCGTGGCGCCTCCGCCGCCGGAGGCATTGCGCCAGCGCCTTGCCGAGCTGATCGCTGGTGCAAGCCCTGAGACCCGCGCGCTGGTCGCGGAGAAATATGGTTTGCCCGCGCCCTCCCCCGTCATTGACGCCGAATTTTCGGAAGCTCCCCACGAACCCGAAGAGGACAATACCAATGCCTAATGCCCCACTTTATAGCGGTCGAGTGCCCCTCGTGTGCCCCCTCGCCTGTCGGCTCACGAATTTCCCTGATTTTTCAACCGGGACCTTCGGATCTTCTGTCCGATGCCCCAAACATGAGGAGTAAGTAGCGTGGCGTTCTTTGCAAGAAAACCAACCCAGGATGCACCTGGTCCGATTGAGAGCTTTCGGGACCAGCTCATACCGGCAAATGAAAACCTTGAGCGAGCAAAGACGGACCTGGCCGAGGCTGACTTTGCTGTTGAGACGGGCGAGCATGGCGCAGAAGCCCGGCAGAACGAAGCTCGTGGCCGTGTGGCCACTGCCGAGGGTAAGGTCCGATCCCTCACAAACGCGATGTTGATCGCGGTGGCCAATGAGGAACGGGCCAAGAAAGAGGCTGAACGTCGCGATTTAGAGGAACGCTCGCAGAAGGCCGAAGCCTTGCTCAAGCGCCGGCAACAGGCCGCGGTCACGATCACCACATCAATCGCCAAGTTGGGCGCCGCCTATGCCGACTTCGTCGAAGCTGGCGAGGAAGCCGCCAAGATCGCTCCCGCAAGCGTCCTGATCGGCGGTGCCATGGTTCGCGAACGTGAGTATGTCGTAGCCCTTGGCCGTGCGCTCGCCTATGCCGGCCTGCCCTTCGGCTCGGCAGGTCCGTTCGTCCCCGAAGATCAGCGGCAGACCTTCCTGCAAGAGATTGAAGCCGGCAACGCGCACGCCTTGAAGCAGTGGAAGCAATGACCTGTCAGTTCGGAGTGGTGACCGGACTGTCAGGTCGGCGGTGCAGCACGGCACGGTTCGACCTCGTGCGCCCGCCGGAAATCTCAGAACAAGGGGGGTGGGGGGCCGCGTTGGCCGCTCACGAAAAGTGGCTGGGCCTTCTCCTACACGCGGAATTCTCCGGAGCGAATTTAACGTTTGTAGCGATTTTTTGGAGTTTTTGAATTTAGATATTAGTCCGTAGACGGATTATACCGCGCCGCCGGTTAGCGGCTTTTTTGAAAGGAAGTTTGCGTAACATGAGTACCGAAAATAATCCCGTAGTAGCCCCGGGCAATGTGGCCGCGGATCAATCGCCGGGAAGTTCTATTGGAAACGTCCCGCCTGAATTGGTCGTGAAAATGGCGGACAGTCTCGAAAAGCGTGGCGTGATCACGCCAGAGCAAAAAGCGGAAAGCTTGACGGCTCACGGCATCGATACAAGCGGCACAATCAAGGCGAACGATTATCGTATCACCAGCGAAGTTCTGGACGGTATCCGCGCAATGGGAACGCGTGACGTGGATGCGAAAGCCGTTCAAGGCGAGCTTGCCGAGTTCCTTTCTGCTTCACAGGTTCCCCACCGCCAAGCGCAGCGCATCGTGGAGACGGCATTCAAGGCCACCCGAGAAGCACTGGCCGTGCCGCCCGAAATGATGGACCTGCACACCCGTGAGCAAAACGCGTTGCTGCATCGGATCTTGAAGACTGATGTGGACGCCCGCGTAAAGGCCGCTGGTGACTATTTCCGCTCGACGCCCACGGGCGCCAACATGATGAAGCAATTCGAGGAAACGGGCGTTTTGAGTTCCGCGGCTCTCGCCATTCTCCTGGTTCACACGCACGAAGAGATCATGGCGACACGGAAGGCGGGCGCGAAATGAGGCCCGACGCAAGAGGCATCTGGGAGACTTTCGCGCGCGTCCCACTTTTGTGGTGGAAAAAGCTCGGAGTTCATTTCTACACCGCGGGTGATCATGCCAGCATTGAATTTAGAAATGGCCAGAAAATCGATTTCAAAGGCCCGCCGGGCACGTTCTCCAAGATCACCAAATACGATGTGGATCTTCTGCACGGTCAGGCGATGGCCGACATGGCCGAGGATCTTATCGACAGACACTATGAGACAGGCGTGCCGATTGCCGAACTTGAAGTGGGGCGGCTGACATCGGTCAAGGAAAAGATCCAAATCATAAGGGATACAGTTATGGCGAACCTCGAAGACAGCGCATACCTCGCGCCACTGCCGGCCGGTGTTGCGATCACGGCAACGGTCAAGGAACCGACGCCGAAGGGGAAGTGGCTTCCAATCACTGGATTGCCGCTAGAAGCCCTCGTGACTATCGCGATTGCTGCAGTCGGCGTCACAGAGGAAGATCGCGCCGCTCGTGGCGTTGCGATTGAGCCATGTCCTGTTCCGAATGGCTCGGCCCTTGTCATCAAGTGCAACGGCCACACACTCAGGGTGTGGAGCGGTGACGCGAAAACCTTCCGGCAGCGCAAAGACGGTCAATGGTCAGCGATCAAGGGATCCATTCGTGCGCAAGGGCACTTCTTCCATGTCTGAGCGTATGACCGAGACCGAACGTCTCAGCGAGATCGACCGCATTGTCGACCAACTTTCCGAGGCCGAGACATTTAACAAGCTCTCGGCATTCGAGCCGTCGATTAAGCAGCGGGAATTCATCGCTCTAGGAAAACGCTATCCCGAGCGGGCAATCATTGCTGCCAATCGCAGCGGCAAGAGCTACGTTTGCTGTTGGGAAGTGGCCTGTCATCTCACCGGCCAATATCGGCCCGATTGGCAAGGCCGCAAGTTCAGCCAGCCCGTCAAGGCCTGGGCCGCCGGAATGAACGCGCTCGCCGTGCGCGAAAGCATTCAGACACACCTATTGGGACCGGAACCGTTCGGCACGGGTCTTATCCCGAAGTCGGCTTTGGTCGACGGCGGCATTCGCATGTCCCGTGGCGTCGGTGGTGTCGTCGACAGTGCGCGGGTCCGTCACGTCTCGGGTGGTGAGAGTACCCTGGTATTTCGCTCTTATGATCAGACGCGCGACGCCTGGATGGGCTCCGAAGTGCATGTGATGTTCTTCGACGAGCAACCGCCAATGGACCTTTACATCGAGGGCTATACGAGAACCACGACGTGCAAGGGCATCTGCATGGCGTCGTTCACACCGTTGAAGGGTGCCGGCGATGTGGTCGCGCTATTCCAGGATGATCCTTCCCCGCATCGAGCCTATGTGAACATGACTTTGGACGATGCGCCATTTCTCAGCGCGGAAGAAAAGGCCCGTATGATTGCCTCTTGGCCGGCGCACGAGCTTGAGGCCCGCTCACGCGGTATTCCCTATCTCGGCACGGGCAAGGTTTATCAGGTCCCGGAAAGCTCGCTTGAATTCGATTACCGTGGGCTCGACAACATGCCCAACTTTCTGCACCACGTCGGCGCTATCGATTTCGGTACTCAGAAGATGGGTTGGGCGCTCGGGGCCTGGGATAAAGATACGGATGTCCTGTACATCGTTGACGCCCGCGTGATGAGCGGTGCGAGCCTGTTTGAACAGGTGGCCATGATCAAGGCCGCTGCCCCGTTCAACGTTCCCATCGCCTTTCCCCATGATGGTGGCGGGGTTGGCGACCGCATCTCGATGAAGCCCGTGGCCCAGCTCTATCGTGAGCAGGGGCTCGATATGCAGGGGCCGGTTCAGTTCGCGGACAAGTCCAACAGCGTCGAAGCCGGCATTCAAATACTGGATCAGCGGATGCGTCGCGGCGGGCTCAAGGTCGCACGTCACCTTCAGGATTTTTGGAAGGAATACCGCTCCTATGCCCGCGACGACAACGGCCGCGTCAAGAAACAGAACGACCACGTCCTAGATGCTGTGCGCTACCTTGTTATGGGGCTGAAATACGCGCGAACCATGGATGCAATCCGCGACCGCGCCACTCGCCGTGCACGAAGCCGAGCCGGTGGTGTCGCGATGGCAAAGGGCCTGATGATGGATGGATTGTGATTATTGTGATTATTGAGGGACATCAGATTAGGTCCCTAGTTGCCAGGACATCTTTGATAGTCGCCATCGGAATGAATAACCGCTCCGGTCGAGTGGGAAACGGCACAAATCCAAGGTCAATCCAGAACCGCATCGCTTTTTCACCGTCAGGATCCACGACGACTGCGACGCATCCCATTTTCAAGCTTGCGTTGTAGGCTTTCAGAAAAGCATCTACGGCCAGAAGCGGGCCAAGACCATTGCCTCTGTAGGTGATGTCTCTTGCCAACCGGCCAATGATCGCCGCTGGCAGAGATCCGTTTTTTGGCAGCTTTAGCTTCTTGGCTATTTCGGTTGGTACGTCGCCTGCTTCAATAGAATGGTTTGCGAGCGTGTAATAGCCCGCAACGATGCCTGTGTTTTTGTCCACCATGACATGGACGCTGGACACTCTATTTTCGTGGTGCTGGCGAGCTGTGTTCCGGAAATAATCTGTTTGTTGTTGGCTCTCGCATGAAAAAGCCGTTCGGTCATGATGTGGACCGAACGGCTCAATGATAAACGCAGGGGCCTTCTCAGCCACGCGAGACTATAAGATCTTTATAGCGGTCTGCCGCATCTCGCAGCTTTGCGGTCGGCTTAGGCGGATTTTCGAGCGCCGCAAAAAATGCTTCTCGGTCGGCTTCGGCCAAAACTGTGCGCGCATGATCTGCCAGGGTGGCCCGCACAGCAGGTTCTACGACACCGGTGACGAAGTCTGTAATGCTTCGCCCCGTGAGATCCGCGGCGCGCTCCACGTCACGCTTTAATTCGGCCGGCACCCGCACCTCAATGCGTTCGATCTTTACGGCTGAGGCAGCCATGGGATCACACTCCTGTCTGATCTAGGTCGGGCATACCCGACAGCGCATCTTGTACGGCAAATTTCCGTACAGATCAATAACATTCAAGATCGCCAAATAGTTTCATTTCAGGACTATTTACCTATCTCCTTCGCGCCCAGACGGCCAGCCGCACCGCCTCGGGCTCGATACCAGCAAGGGCGCACACGAACGCCCGCCGTTTCGCCCATCCCGCTTCCGTGGATGTGAGAAACAGCCTGGCCTCTAATCGAGCCGCCGCGGCATTCCTAACCCTTGCTGCGGGCGTTTTTGCTGTACTCGTGAGCTGGTAATCGCTGGCCTCAAACAAATCGATAAACGCCTGGTGGACGACGCCTAGCCAAAGCGTGCGCTCGGGGCAGATCGGGCTTTCCCGCGGTGCCGTGGGAACCTCTGTGCCAGCATCCGGCAACAGATCAAAATCAGCCGACGTTGGCAGGTAGCTCAAACCGGAACCCTGAAAGCGTAGGCATAGACCGCTGTGGCCGTGGCGATGCTGGCCCGGATTTGGCCGGCTGGCACATCTGCGGAGACCATGCCGTCAGCCGTGAGCGAAAGCCCCGACACATCAACCCAATCGTTGCTCGGAAGCAGGCACTGGACTTTGACGGTGCCGCCGCTCCACGTCGCCTTGGCGCCAAACGAAAGCCGACCGCCCGGCCAATTGACGGCAGAGCCGGTAGCTGAAGCGTTCTCGACAAGAGTGGCGCGATAGGTTTGTTGCGTCATAGGCTATAAATCCTAAAAATAGGACTATAGACCTATATCCGATAAAGTCAATCCGGGGAGCGAGGTGCTTCTTCGCTCGCTGTAGAGTGGTGCATCAAACTTGAAGGAAGCGATGGCAACAGATCAGTACTTGGACCCAACCGCAGGCGCCGTAGCAGCGTTACGGGCACTCCCACCCCATACTCCCGTTGACATGCTGAACTTGATCAAGTTTCGCGATACCGCGAGCTATCCCGATGACCACGCACTAAGCGGAAGCGGCTCTAGCGGGCAACAGGCGTATTTGAGGTTCTTAGATGCTATAGAGCCCATGCTGGCCGAACATGGCCGTCGTATCGAATGGAGCGGCGTTTACAGCGACACTTTCATTGGACCAGCTGATATCAATTGGGACGTGGCCATTGTGGTTCGATACCCGAGCGTCAGTGCCTTCCTTGCGGTCGCAGGCGACCCGATTATGCGGCGGGAAATCGTCCACAAAAAAGCAGGCGTTCTAACAACACACGTTCTTAGGATGCAGCCCATTAACCTGCGTTAGGCCGATACTGCGGCGGCCAGATGCGACGCACGCCGATTGATGGCCGGCGCCTACCGCACTTGTCGCATTTGCTCAGCTCTCGATACCGCGGAAGAGTGAGGGCGAAGATATCCGTGACAAGCAGGTTGCCCAGTATCGCAAGGATCACAATATTCCGGGTTATCGCACGTTCTAACTAGGCGGTAATCGATGACCCTCATTTGCCAATACATCTGGGACATGCCAGCCCTGATTGGGGACGCACTTCTCACATCGCCGTCCTATAAGAATGACGACATTCCGCTTCTCACACATATCAATGAGCATTTGACGAATAGCCCGTATGGCTATGTTGCCGGCCTAGCGCAAAAAGCAAGTGTAATCTCCCCCACTCTTGCGATTGCTTGGACTGGAGATTTTCGGCCGGCAGAATACCTTCTTAAGCTCATCGCTGAGGAAGAAGATAAAAACCCGCTTACGCCTCGCGAAATCGAGGAAGTTCTGTGTAAGGGCTTGCCGAAGGCGTCTGCGCTCGGCAACGTGACGCTCGTAGGCATGTCCACAACTGGCATCGCTGGCCCATCAAATGAACAAGTCTGCTTTCCGTTTGGTTACAATGCCGCTTGTACATCCCGCGGACCTTTGCACGCTTTGACTACCGAAGGTTCCGGAAGAAAAATATTCTTCGACGCATTAGAAGCTAATGTGAACGGGCCCCCGTCGCCACCAAATTTCCCTAGGGGAATAGCACTAGCGCTCAAAGCAACGTCGATGCTGATGAACTTTGAACTGCGTAGTGGACGTACTCTTAAACAAGGGTTCGGGGCAAACTACGACATCATCACGGTCGATAGAAACGAGGGGCTCTGCAACGTTGGACCTCGCTTGCAACTCCTTTGGGAGTTGGGCCAATTACATAACAGAAAGCCCTATCTCTGGCTAATGCCGTTCATGATTAGGACCTCGTATCGCGATCATGTTTCGCTAAATCAGATCATTCGATTGCAAGGAAGCATTCAAGCTAATGACCTCGCGATAGCATGGAAGCTAAATCGCACTATATGTCCGATCTTTCGCGACTATCCCGTTGGATATGAGATTGTTGACCCTTCTGTCGATGTGAACTTTATCAGCAACGCAGTTCTCGTAAGAAGACCGATCTTCAAAGGCAGTGAGGAAACGGGTCAATTTGACCTTTCCGGACGCGCAGTGACCTTACCAATAGGTTTTTCCGAAAAGGACGGAGTTACCTACATCACTCTTTCGAATGTCATGCTTGACTGCTTGTTGGATGCCTTTGTTGAATTCTTCAAAATCGATCGACCAATAATCGTATCTGAGCTGCCCGCCAGGCAATGAGCGGCCCTTGGCTGTACCCTTATCGTGCCACTTAAAAATCCAACCCCCGAGCAAATCGCCCTGCACCGAGTTTACGCTGTTTGCGCAGCCGTTTCCGGCCGACTGAACAGAACGCATGGCATTTATTCGGCCTTTTTTGCGTCTTCAATTCCCGATGAAACACGGCTGGCGAGTACAAACAAGAACTGTCCGAGAGCGTCTGCAAACTCAACCGACAACTTTGCTTCAGCGAATGAAACGTGGGGACGTTCACTATCAGCGTGCCGCGGCCGATTAGCGCCAAGCCTCACTTCGTGAGCCCATTTGGCCATTCCGTCTGTAAGCAGATTTTTCTGGACCGCTTGGTTGATCCGCTCATAGACACTCCCGTTGACGAGGCCCAAGTACTTCAGCATCGCGTCAACGGCACTCCCAGCCATGACGGCCGCGGCGTCAGGTGACTGGAGCGTGTCATACGCCTGCTGGAGATATGTGCGCGCGGGATCCGGAATTTCTAGCGCAGCTCTTCGCACTTCGGGAATGCTGCGCACTATCTCTGCGTTGTTCGCTAGCTCCCCTGGTCGTCCCTGTACCAGTAAAGGCGCATCACATGCAGTGCACGAGTACGCGGCCCATCTATGCGGCACCTGGAGTTTATCCATTCCAAGGTCGTGCCTCATGACGAGGTGCGGTCGGCCGGTACCGCAATGTGGACACTGCGATACCGACATTGGTTTACCGATGCGGGGCAACCCTGCGGTAGGAACACGACCTACAACCAATGGACGGACCTCGCCGTGCGCTCAACAAAGAGCCATTTTTCCAACTAGGCGGCGAGGAAACGAAGCTCCGCTGTGAACGCTTGGCCGGGGGCTTGGGGAGATGCTCCTTGCAATACAGCGACGCTTCCGTTGTCTTGGCCTTGCAGCACGAGATCGAAGGCATTGACGTTCCCGAACACAGACGCACTCGCGTTCGTGTGTTTTTCGACCCTGAGCTGAGCGACGATATTTTGACCCTGCTGTGAAAACGTCCCACGATAGAAGTAGCTTTGGTCGCCGCCTCTAACCTGGCCGCTTTGGGCAACAACTACCCCTGATCCAAAATCACGGTTCGTGCGGAAGTGAACCGAATACGTTCCATCTCGCATGTGACAAATCTCCAGAAGCCCGCCAAATCCTCCCCTTGGAGGTGGCTCGCTAGCCCTTGCAACTATGCGCCAAACGAGAACAAAACGCTACTCAAACTGTATAAGGCTCACGGGAAAACCCAAGATATAGACATGGCGGCTTCAACTCATCCAGGACATGACAGATTGTCGCACCTGCCGGTCGCAAAATTGTGCGACCCGGGGTGCGCCCCCAAGGGGATTTCACGGGTCTATTAGGGGAAATGGCAGCTAAGCCATTGAAATTTGGTACCGCCTCCCCGGCTCGAACGGGGGACCTCTAGATCCACAATCTAGCGCTCTAACCAGCTGAGCTAAGGCGGCGTGCCATGACAAATAAGTCGGCGGACCCGCGGGGGACTTCGGGGCGCCCTGGGGCCCCGACCGGCGAGCCCCGGCCGGCAGGGGTCGGACCATAGGCCGGCCCTCTCGCGAATTCAAGCAGACGCCACCGTTGGCCGGCGCAAACCGGTCAATCGTACGGCCGGATGTCTCCGGACCGGCGTTTAGTGCTTCAGCGCGCTCTTCATGCGCTCGACGCTGGTCTTGACCTGGGCCTGGATCGGCTCGCGCACGTCCTTGGCGAGATCTGCCGAGAGCGTGCGCAGCGTCTCGCCCTGCGACTGCAGCGTCTTCAGGGCGTCCTGACAATAGCTCGTCTGGATCGCAACCGCCTCCTTGACCGAGTCGGCCCGGGCGATCGCCTGCATGGCGCGCAGACCCGCCGTGAAGTTGAGCTCCATCATCTCGAGCAGCTTGCGCTGCATGCCGATTGAACGCTCCGCGACGAGCGAGCGGCTGCCGATCATGAGCTTCGTGGTGTCGCGAGCCGTGTCCTGGACGGTCTCAACGGTCTTGCTCACACGGCTGATGCCGTCCTTGACCATCCGGTACATGCCGTCGAGGTCGGGGGTCGGGAAGCCTGCGGCCGGCACGGCGGGCTTGCCGTGGTCTTTGGTCGCAACGGCGGGAACCGCGGGGGCTTTCGGGGCGGGCGTAGGCTCGACCGCTGTTGCATCGAGCGAAGCGGCCATGCGGCTCGCCACGGCTTCCGTGCTGGCGGCCTTTGATTTCGGGGGCGGCGGCGGGGTGGCTGATGTGCTGGTCACTGGCTCCTCCTTGGTTTGCCTATGAAACTACGCAGCCTGCCCTGTCCCGGTGTGCTTGCACTCCCTGTAGCTCTACGCAACGCCACCGCTTTGGGCGCAATGGCGGCTTTTTCGAACCGTTGTCGCGAAGATACTTAATCCCCAGCGGCAAGGCCAGACGAGTTCGCCACTTCACGCAAGATTTGTCCGTTTGCCGCGGCGGCGCTAATGTCGTCCATCTGTCATCGAGCCCCCCTCGAACAGCGTGAGCGCACGTGTTGTCCTCGTCATCGCCCTCTGGCGGCGAAACCGCGGCTGGACTTCTGCCGTCTTGGTTGTGGGATCCCGCGGCCGGTCGCATCGTTTCGGCCAACCGGGCTGCGCTCGTCTTTTGGGACGAAAGCTCCGTCCTTGCTCTAGCGGAACGAACCTTTTCGCCCGACGAGCCTTTTCTCGCGATCGCACGCCGCGTGTGTGACGCAAGCGTGGCCGAAACCGCGGTGCTCCGCTTCTTCGGGGCGCGCATGCACGGGCCCTTCGCCTGCCGCTTGAGCCCGGCCCGGCTGGCTCAGGGCGGTGCCGGCGTCCGCATGGCGCTCGAGCCCGCCGCACGCCAGCCCGCGCCGTTCGACGCCATGGCGCATCGGATTATGGAAGCGCTCGAGCGCCTGCCCATCCCCGTGCTGATTGCACGGGCGAGCGGCGCGGTGCTCGCGGCCAACGCTGCCGCCGCTCAGGCGTTCGGTGCGACAGGCGCCACTTTGATTGAACGCCTCGGCGCAGCGCCGGCGCAGAAGGTGCAAGACGGCCTCGCCGCGACCGGTCATGTCTCGCGAACGATCCGGGTCGAGGGCCGTGGTCCCTGGCATGTCGAAGCACGCCGCCAGCGCGATCCGGTCGACGGCACGCCGCTCGATCTTGTGGTGCTAAGGAATTTGACCGGCGTGATCGCAGCCGAAGCTCAGCTCGGCGCCTGGGCCAAGAAGGCACGAGCCCTGCTCGATTCCGCTGAAGAGGCCCTTCTCGCCGTCGATGCCGACGGGCGGGTCCAGCTGGTCAACCGAGCCGCGACCCGCTTGTTCGAGCGCCCGCGCGAGAGGTTGATCGGCGCCTCGCTCACCACACTGCTGGGAAAGGCGGAGCGGGCTCGCCTCGCCGCCGCGACAGCGCCGGTGGAAATCGAGCTTCGCGCCGCCGGCACGACACGTCGCGTCCGGGTGGACTTCCGGCCCCTGGCCGCGCCGGGAGTCGTCGGCCTGGCTTTCACGGAAGTTCGCGGGCAGCCCGACGCCGAAGCGGTGTTGCGCCGGGCGCTCGCCGCGTCGGAAGCCTCGAATCGCAAGAAATCCGAATTTCTGGCCAAGGTGAGCCACGAGCTGCGCACCCCGCTCAACGCCATCATCGGCTTCGCCGAGATCATGCGCGACGAGCGCATGGGAACGCTCGGCAACGCGCGCTACGCAAGCTATGTCCGCGATATCCATCACTCGGGCCAGCTTCTCCTGAGCATGATCAACGACCTGCTCGACCTGTCGAAGATCGAGTCGGGCTATGCGGACTTGCGCCAGAAGCCGGTCGATGCCGCGAGCGTCATCCAGCGTGTCGTCAGTCTGTTGAGACCGGCAGCCGCCAATGCGAGCGTCTCGCTCGCGGCTCATGTGACGCCCGGGCTCACCGCCGTCGTCGCCGACGAACGAAGTCTCGAGCAAATTCTGCTCAATCTCGTGTCGAACGCCGTGAAGTTCACCGAGCCCGGCGGCCGCGTGCTGGTCACGGCCGAAGCCGACGCCCGTGGCGGCGTGACGCTCGGCGTGCGCGACACTGGGGTCGGCATGTCGCCCGCGGAGCTGAAGGTGGCGCTGGAACCGTTTCGCCGCGTGGAGCGCGTGGGCGGGCTCGACCGGCCCGGCACGGGCCTGGGCCTTCCCCTCGCCAAGGCGATGGCCGAGGCCAATTCGGCCGAGTTCCGCATCGCAAGCGCACCCAAGGCCGGTACGTCCATTGAGATCCGGTTTCCCAGAGAACGGCTCGCGGCCCTTTAGCTGACTTGACCACCGGGGGGTCGATGCGGATCATCGCCGCGCTTCCGCGTCGGAGATAATTTCTATGATCGTGCTCGCCGGCCTCGGCAATCCCGGCGCCGCCTACCAGGCCAATCGCCACAATATCGGCTTCATGGCGCTCGATGTGCTGCACACACATTATCGCTTCGCGCCCTGGCGCGCGCGGTTTCAGGGGCTGGCCGCAGAGGGGCTGATCGATGGTGCCAAGGTTCTGCTGCTGAAGCCCACGACCTATATGAACGAGTCCGGACGCTCGGTCGGCGAGGCGCTCCGCTTTTTCAAGCTCGGCCCCGAGGCGCTGGCGGTATTCCACGACGAGATCGACCTGGCCGCCGGGAAGGTACGGGTCAAGACCGGCGGCGGCGCGGCCGGCCATAACGGCATCCGTTCGATCGCTGGCCATCTGGGTCCCGACTTCCGCCGCGTGCGGCTGGGGGTCGGTCATCCCGGCGACAAGGCGCGCGTTCACGGCCATGTGCTGTCGGATTTTTCCAAGGCCGATACCGATTGGCTCGTGCCCCTGCTCGATGCCCTGGCCGAGGCAGCCCCCCTTTTGATCGCGGGCGACGAAGCACGCTTCATGACCAAAGTCGCGCTTCTGACCCGCGACGAGACTTCAACCAAGGAGCCGTAAGTTATGGGCTTCAAGCTCGGCATTGTGGGTTTGCCGAATGTCGGCAAATCGACCCTCTTCAACGCATTGACCGAAAGTGCCGCGGCCGAAGCCGCGAATTATCCGTTCTGCACCATCGAGCCTAATGTGGGCGAAGTGCCGGTGCCCGACGAGCGGCTCGATATCCTCGCGCGGATCGGCAAATCCCAGCAGATCATTCCGACACGGCTCACTTTCGTCGACATCGCGGGCCTCGTGCGCGGCGCCTCCCAGGGTGAAGGACTGGGCAATCAGTTTCTTGCTCATATCCGTGAGGTCGACGCCATCGGGCTCGTCTTGCGCTGCTTCGAGGACAGCGACGTCACCCACGTCGAAGGCCGCATCGATCCTCTGGCCGACGCCGACACGGTGGAGACCGAGCTGATGCTGGCCGATCTCGACAGCCTCGAGCGCCGCATCGTGGCCGCGGAAAAAAAGGCGAAAGGCGCCGACAAGGAGGCGAAGGCTCAATTCGCCGTGATGTCGGTCGCCCTTGCGCGTCTGCGCGAGGGCAAGCCCGCGCGCGGCCTCGAAGTCTCGGACGAAGAAAAGCCCGTTCTTGAAGGTCTCAATCTGCTGACCGCAAAGCCCGTGCTCTACATCGCCAATGTCGACGAAGGCGCGGCCGCCATGGGCAATGCGTTGTCGAAGCAGGTCGACGCGCGCGCCAAGGCCGAAGGCGCGGTCGCCATCGCGATCTCCGCCAAGATCGAAAGCGAGCTGGCGCAGCTCCCGCAGGACGAGCGTGCGGTCTTTCTCGAAGAATTGGGCCTGGAGGCGCCGGGATTGCACCGCCTCATCCGCGCGGGCCACGATCTCCTGGGCCTCATCACCCATTTCACCGTCGGCCCCAAGGAGGCGCGCGCCTGGACGATCGCGAAGGGAACCAAGGCACCCCGCGCGGCAGGCGTCATCCATACCGATTTCGAAAAAGGATTCATCCGTGCCGAGACGATCGCCTATGACGACTATGTCGCGCTGAACGGCGAAACCGGCGCGCGCGACGCCGGCCGGCTCAGGCTCGAAGGCAAGGATTATGTCGTGCAGGACGGCGACGTCCTGCATTTCCGCTTCGCAAACTAGGAGGACGGCCGATGCGTGGATCCTGGATCAAGCTGACAGGCGCCGACGGTTTCACGCTTGACGCCTACCATGTCGCGCCCGCCGGCGCGGCCAAGGGTGGGCTCGTCGTCGCGATGGAGATCTTCGGCGTCAACACGCATATCCGCGACGTCTGCGACCGCTTCGCGAATGACGGTTATGACGTCGTCGCGCCCGCACTCTACGACCGCGCCGAGCGCAACTTCGAGACAGGCTACACGCCCGACGACATCGCGCGCGCCCGCAAGCACACTGAAGCCCTGATGTATGCGCACACGCAGAACGACATGCAGGCCGCGATCGATTTCCTGTATGCGCGAGGCCAGGTACGCGTTCACGTCACAGGCTATTGCTACGGCGGATCGGTCGCCTGGGTCACGGCCTGCCGCTGCAGCGGCGTCACGTCCGCGGTGGGCTATTACGGCCGCCATACCATCGAGTTCGTAACCGAAACCCCGCGCTGCCCGACCATGCTCCATTTCGGCCGCCGCGATGCGTCCATCCCGCTCGACTGGGTCGAGACCATTCGCAAACAACATCCGAACGTCATCGTGCATCTTTATGATGCCGATCACGGTTTCAACTCAGACAGGCGCCAGGTCTATGATCCCGGTGCCGCCGAGCTTGCCCGCGCACGCACGCTCGCGTTCTTCGAAGCCGCGTCTTGAAACCAGACAAACAGGAGGGACCCCATGAAGACAACCTTGATCGGATGTATCGGATTATCACTGCTTGTGATCGCACCGGCTGCGCTGGCCAAGGAGAAGGCCGCCAAGTCCGAGACGGTGACGATCAACGCCATCTCGACCACCGGCGTCGGCGCCGATATCGGTACCGTGACACTGAGCGACAGTGCCAAGGGTCTTGTTGTCACGCCGAAGCTCAAGGGCCTTCCACCCGGCGATCACGGATTTCACATTCACGCCAAGGCCGATTGCGCCGCGGCGGACAAGGACGGTGTCATGACGGCCGGTCAGGCGGCCGGCGGTCATTTCGATCCGGCCAACACCAGCAAGCATGAAGGCCCGATGGGACAGGGGCATGAAGGCGACATGCCCATCCTCAAAGTCGCGGCCGATGGGACCGCGACCGAAGCCGTCACCGTGCCAAGGATGAAACTTGCCGACGCTCATGGTCACGCCATCATGATTCACGAAGGCGGCGACAACTACTCCGACACGCCGAAACCGCTCGGCGGCGGCGGCGCGCGCATCGCGTGCGGTGTGGTGAAATAACACTTCCAAAAAAGTCGAGGGCGCCAGACCGTTTCCGGCCTGATGCCCTCGGATAGTGTCAACTCCAATCCGTTACTTGACGTGCAAGGGCTTGCCCTCCAGGATCACGGTCTTGGCCTCGAGGAACGGCATGAGCCCTTCCGTGCCGCCTTCGCGGCCGATGCCCGACTGCTTGAAGCCGCCGAACGCGATCGAGAAATCGGTACGCCAAACATTGTGGCCCACCGTGCCCGAGCGCAGTTCGCGCGCGACCTTGTAGGCCTTGTTCGCATCGTTCGTGAACACGGAGGCGTTCAAGCCGAACACCGTGTCGTTGGCGACATCGATCGCCTGGGCTTCGTTGTCGACGGGAATGACGCTGAGCACCGGCCCGAAGATCTCTTCGCGAGCGATGGTCATGTTGTTGTCGACATTGCCGAACACGGTCGGCTCGACGAAGTAGCCGCGGTTCAGGTGGCTCGGACGGCCGCCGCCCGCCGTAAGCTTGGCGCCTTCGGCCTTGCCCTTAGCGATATAGCTCTCGACGCGCTCGCGCTGACGCTTCATTGCGAGGGGTCCCATTTGCGTGCCGCCGTCGAACGGATCGCCGACCTTCACACCGCTCATCGCCGCGCTCAGCGCGTCGACAAAGCGGTCATGGCGATTTTTCGAGACCACGAGGCGCGTCAGGGACGAACATACCTGACCCGACAACAAGACGGCGTAACCCGCGATCGTCTGCGCCGCGGTTTCGAGATCGTAGTCGTCCATGATGACCGCTGCCGATTTGCCGCCGAGCTCGAGTGTGCAGCGTGCGATACGCTCGCCGCAGATCGAGGCGATCTTCTTGCCCGCCGCGCTCGATCCCGTGAAGGTGATCTTGTCGACGCCGGGGTGACGCACGAGAAGCTCGGAGACTTCGCGATCGGCGGTCACGACATTGATGACCCCAGGGGGCAGGCCCACGGCCTTGGCGATCTCGCCCATCACCAGCGCGCCACCGGGCGATTCCGGCGAGGCCTTGATGATCACGGTGCAGCCCGCGAGAAGGGCCGGGGCGATCTTCCACGCGATCAGCGATTGCGCGCCGTTCCACGGCACGATCGCGCCCACGACGCCCACCGGCTCGCGGACGAGCAGGCCGACCTCCCCGCCACCGAGCGGCTTGTGACGCTCTTCGAACGGGAATGTCTCGGCGAGACCCGCATAATAGTCATAGACATCGGCAACCGCAGGCGTGGCCAGACTTGCCATCTGCTGCACGACACCGATTTCGGAAATCCAGATCTTCGCGAGATCGTCAGTCCGCGCCCTGACTTCCCTGGCGATGGCATGCAGATATTTCGCACGCTCGGCGTGCGACATCCGCGGCCACGGTCCTTTGTCGAAGGCCTGGCGCGCAGACGCCACGGCACGATCGATATCCGCCGATTGGGCTTCGGCCACGCTGATGAAAAGCTCTTCCGTGGAAGGCGTGATGACGTCGAGCGTCTTTGCGCTCGAAGGCCCGACCCAATCACCGCCAATAAAGAACCGGTCGGGATGCTTGATCCCCAGATCACCCGTGGCCGCTGCCATAGCTCTATCCTTTCCTGTTTCCGTCCGAAGCCGCCAAACTACTCCGAGCACGCTCGGGGCGGAACCGGACCTCAAGCCCTGCCGCGCAGGATCATTTGCAAGTGGATGCGTTCTTTTTCAGCTCGGAACCGCGCACGCCGGAGGGCGCCGGCTCTCGGCGGCGCCAACACTGCCACAAACCGAGCCGGCCGATCTAGCGGCCAGTCCAGCGGGGCGGCCGCTTTTCAAGAAAGGCACGAGGGCCTTCCTTGGCATCATCGGTGCTGTAAACAAGACTGCGCGTTTCACCGGAAATCGTCCAAAGCTCGTCCTCGCGGCGTTCCGCGGCGATGCGGGCGACGGCCAAACTCTCGCGCACGGCGACCGGCGCGTTGGCGACGATGCTTTCGGCAAGCTTGATGGCTTCGCCGCGAACGGCCTCGTCGACGACCACATGGCCGACGAGGCCGAGCTCATAAGCCCGCTGGGCGGTGATAGGATCGCCGGTCGCGATCATCTCGAACGCGATATGGCGCGGAATGGCCCGCGGAAGCCGGAAAGGCCCGCCGGCGCCTGCAAACAACCCGCGTTTGACCTCGGGCAGTCCAAACCTGACGCCCTCGCCCGCGACGATCATGTCCGACGACAGTGCGAGCTCGGTGCCGCCGCCCATCGCGACGCCACGCACGGCCGCAATCCAGGGCTTTTTGCGCTTGTGGCGCGTAAAGCCCGCAAAGCCGCCATCAGTCGTGCTGAGAAGATGGCTGCGCCCCGCGGAGATCTCGCTCAAATCGGCGCCGGCGCAAAAGGCCTTGTCGCCGGCTCCGGCCAGAATCCCCACCCACAGCGTGTCATCGGCCTCGACCCGCTTGACCGCCGCATCGATCGCGTTGGCGACAGCGCCATTGATGCAGTTGCGAACCTCCGGCCGGTTGATCGTCGCGATCAGAATATGCTCGCCCACCACTTCGGTGAGGACGACGGGCTCTCCGGCCTTGTTCAATTCGGCACTGCTCATGGCGTCTCCTGGCGATCGAAGGTCTTTCTATTGCCAAGAGTTTAGCGCGGTCGCTTCCGGCTGTCAGGCTGCCGGACCGCCGGCACGCCAAGGCAATGAGGCTTGTCCCTGGATGACAGCCAATCGCGTGGCCGGAGGTTGACCCTCCCCCGGCATGTTTCGTTCAATTCCCTGTCGAACAGCGTGGAAGCTCGAGGAGGCATGCTTTGGAAATGGCTGACGAAGAGACCCAGGATATTTTCAAGCTCTTTTCTCTCACGGGCCGTGTCGCGCTTGTGACGGGTGCGCCGCAAGGCCTCGGCTTCGAGATCGCGCGCGGCTTCGCACAAGCGGGCGCGCGCGTCTATATCGCGGGGCGCAACGAGGAGCGCACAGAGGACGCCGTCGCGCGGCTCAAGCAGAAAGGTCTCGACGTCGCGGGTGTCGTGTTCGACGTCAACGACACCGCGGCAGGCGATGGCGTGATCGATCGCATCGTCCGCGAGGACGGATCCCTCGACATTCTGGTCAACAACGCAGGCATTCGCGACCGCGTCCCGATCGCCTCTCTCTCCGAGCCGGATTTTCATCACCTGCTTCACTCGAACGTCACCGCGCCCTTCACACTGTCGAAGCGGGCGGCGATGCACATGGCGGAAAAGGGTTGGGGCCGGATCATCATGATCACTTCGCTGGCGTCCCAGCGCGGCCATCCGACCGCGTCCGGTTACGCCTCGTCGAAAGCGGGGCTCGCGAGCCTCGCGCGCGTGTTCGCGAGCGCCTATGGCCGGCACGGCGTCACCTGCAACTCGATCGCGCCGGGCGCCATGGAGACGGAGTACAACGCGAAGCTTTTCAATGATCCCAACTTTCGCCCTTGGCTCTTGCAGCGCATTCCCATGGGCCGGCTGGGACAACCCCGCGAGATCGCGGGCGCCGCGCTTTTTCTCGCGTCCGAAGCGGGCGCCTTCGTAAACGGCCACGAGCTGGTGATGGATGGCGGTCAAGCTATAGCTACGTAAGGAGAATTTGCCAATTTGGGTCAGCGGTGCCTATGCTTTTGGGAACAAGAGACGAGCCCAGGAGTATTCCGTTTAGTGATCAATCCGACCCGCAGGTCCGACTGATGTCGTCGAACGAAAACGACCTGCCTTCGGCGGTTCCCTCCGACGAAGCGAAGCGTTTTGTGTTGCTGATCTCTTCCCTGACCGACCACGCAGTTCTCATGCTGGACTCGCACGGCGCCGTTACGGCCTGGAACAAGGGCGCCGAGGCGTTCTTTGGCTACGAGGCTTCCGAGATCATCGGCAGGCCTTTCTCACGCCTCTTCTCGCCCGAGGATCAAGATGCCGGCAGGCCCGCGAAATTTCTGCAGGAAGCCGCGGCGGACGGACGGGCCGAACACGAAGACTGGCGCCTGCGCAAGGATGGCAGCCGCTTCTGGGCGCAAAGCTACGTTCAGCCGATCCGCGACGAAATGGGTCGGCTCACCGGGTTTTCGGAAATCACGCGCGACATCACCGAGCGCAAGCGGCGAGATCAGGAGCTGCTGGAAAGCGAGCAGCAATTCCGCATGTTGGTCGGGGGCGTTACCGACTATGCGCTCTATCTGTTGGATCCGAACGGGATCGTGACCAACTGGAACCCCGGTGCGGAGCGCATCAAGGGCTACGCCGCAAGCGAAATCATCGGCCAGCATTTTTCCCGCTTCTATACGGATCACGACCGGGCCGCTGGAGTTCCGGCCCATGCTCTTCGAACAGCGGTCGCCGAGAGCCGCTATGAGGCCGAGGCCTTGCGTGTGCGCAAGGATGGCAGCACGTTCTGGGCCAACGTGATCATCGATCCGATCCGTGACCAAAGCGGAAAGCTTCTCGGTTTTGCAAAAATCACGCGCGACATCACCGAACGGCGTAACGCTCAGCTCGCCTTGGAGGAAGCGCAGGCCCAGCGGGCGCATGCGCAGAAGATGGAAGCCTTAGGCCAGCTCACGGGCGGCGTCGCGCATGATTTCAACAATCTTCTGATGATCGTCAGCGGCAATCTGCAAGCCGTACGGCGCGCAGCACGGGACAATCCGCGGGTTCTCAAAGCACTCGAAGCGATCGAGATTGCGACCAAACGCGGCGGCGCGTTGACGCGTCAGCTCCTGACGTTCTCCCGGAGACAATCGCTCAACCCCACGATCGTTCGGCTCAACGAGCGGCTCGATGACATCCGAACCTTGCTCGCAAGCTCCATCGGCTCCGCCGAGCAGCTCAACGTCGTGGCGGAACCGAATTTATGGCCGGTCAAGATCGATCTCGGAGAGCTCGAGCTCGCACTTGTCAATTTGACGGTCAACGCGCGCGATGCCATGCCGCACGGGGGATCGATCCTGCTGATGGCGTCGAACAAGCGCTTACGCCGGGCCGATACGCCGCTCGGGCTCGAGGGAGATTTTGTCGAAATCACCGTCTCGGACACGGGATCGGGAATCGCTCCCGATGTTCTGCCGAAAGTGTTCGATCCCTTCTTCACCACCAAGCCCGTCAACAAGGGGACGGGCCTTGGGCTGTCGCAAGTCCACGGCTTCGCGCATCAATCGGGCGGTACGTTGACGATCGAGAGCACAGTTGGAAAGGGCACGACGATCAAGATCTATCTCCCTTGCGTGGAAGATGAGGCCCAGGCCGCCGTGCCGGGTCCCGCGCGTCGACATCATGAAGGCGGCTGGGTGCTGCTCGTCGAGGACAATCGCGAAGTCGCCGAGGTCACGGCGGAAATGCTGGAGCTTTTGGGCTACAGCGTCGAGATCGCCTCGAACGCCGCCGCTGCGCTGAGTGCCTTCGAGCGCCGGCCCTTCGATGTGGTGATCAGCGACATCGTGATGGCTGGCGAGATGGATGGCTTGGACGTGGTGCGCGCCCTTCGCAAGCGCCATCCGCGGCTCGCGGTGCTCCTCACGACCGGCTACAACGCCAACGCGGCAACCGCGGAATCGGAGTTCACGGTGCTCCGGAAACCCTATGAGATCGACGACCTGAGCCGTGCGCTGTCGGAGATCATCAAGGTCCGGCCGCTGCACGTTGCGGCGCGATCTCGAGAGCTTGGCGAAAACCTCGTCTAGAGTTTGAGCGGGGCATTTGGCGTATATGGACGCGCGCGCGGTCCTATGTAACATGAGAGCTCACGCCAACGTCGCGATAACGGACACGGACGCCCTATGCGCAAAGCTCTTTCCATCTCTCTCGCCGTGCTGCTCGTTCCCAATCTCGCCTGGGCGCATCCGGGCGGCGCGGCGCACGATGCGCTCCACGGGCTTCTCCATCCACTGACCGGCCTCGATCACATCCTGGCCATGGTCAGCGTCGGCCTTCTTGCCGCGCAGAGAGGTGGGCGCGCGCTTTGGCTCATGCCGCTGGCGTTCGTTTCGATGATGGCGGTCGGGGGCGTGCTCGGCATCTCCGGCGTCCCGCTGCCCGGCGTCGAGACCGCGATCGGCCTTTCGGTCATGGTGCTGGGTGCGTTGGTCCTTACCGGCCTTCGCATCCCCGACGGCCTGACGGCTGGTCTCGTTGGCGCATTCGCGATCTTTCACGGACATGCTCATGGCGCGGAAATCCCTGCCGCCGCCTCCGCCCTTCCCTATGCTGTCGCCTTCATAACCACGACCGCGCTTCTGCACGGGATCGGCATTGCGCTCTATGTCGGGTTCACGCGCGCATTCGGTTCGCACGGCGCACGTCTGATGCAGGCGGCCGGCGGTGCGATCGCCCTCATCGGCGTTGCGCTGGTGCTGGGCCTAGGCTAGCCCGCCAAATGTTTCGATCGCGCGGGCGATCTCCGCAACACCCGTGCCCGTCTTCAAATTCGTGAACACATAGGGCTTGTCACCGCGCATGCGCTTGGTGTCCGCCTCCATCACCGCGAGCGAGGCGCCGACGAGCGGCGCCAGGTCCGTTTTGTTGATCACCAGGAGATCCGAGCGCGTGATCCCGGGCCCGCCTTTTCTCGGAATCTTCTCGCCGCCCGCGACGTCGATGACATAAATCGTCATGTCGGCCAGCTCCGGCGAAAAGGTCGCGGCCAGATTGTCGCCACCGGATTCGATGAGAATCAGATCGAGATCGGGAAACTTGCGCCGCATGGTTCCGACCGCCGCGAGATTGATCGACGCGTCTTCGCGAATCGCGGTGTGCGGGCAGCCGCCCGTTTCAACACCCAGGATGCGCTCTTCGGCCAGCGCCCCTGCGCGGGTCAGGATCAGCGCATCCTCCTTGGTGTAGATGTCGTTCGTGATGGCGCAGATGTCGTAGCGGGTGCGAAACGTCTTGCACAGCTGTTCCATCAGCGCGGTCTTGCCCGAGCCGACCGGACCACCGATGCCGACCCGCAAGGGGCCATGGGGTGAATGCGTCATGAGCGAAACAGTCTCGTATATTGGGTCTCATGCTGCAGGGACGCGAGATCCGTCAACAGAAGGCCGCTTCCCATATCATCGAGCGACCCCACGCTCGCGCGCGCGGCGCAGTCCTTGATCGCCTGTTCGATCGCGAGCGTCACCCGCTGGCCGGATGTCTGTCCTAGAGGAATAAGCCTCAAGCCTGCGGAGATCAGATTGGCCGCAAAGGCATGCAGATAGGCATGAAGCCCCGTGTCCAGGGGAATGCCGTGATCGGCAACCGCGATCGCGACGGCGACAGGATAGGCCAATGCGCTGTCATAGATCTCGGTGAGGGCACCGAGTGTCGGAACATCCCACCCCGCCACAGCCTCCGCAAAGGCGCGTCCCTGAGCAGTCGTTTCGAGGTGACGCTCGGCCCCCGGGCAAAAGGCCGCCGACAACTCCGCAATATCCGCAAGCTCATCGATGTCCCCCGACCGTGCGGCGCGATAGGCTGCGGCGAACAGGATAGCGTCGGAAAAACCACTGCCGACCGCGAGGACATCACGCACCCACGCGGCAAGCGCAACTTCGTCGCGGACGACGCCGGTCTCGACCAGCCATTCAAGCCCATGGGAGTAGCTGAAGGCGCCGACGGGAAACGACGGCGACAACCAGGCGAGCAAGCGATAAAGGCCACCCGGCTCCAAGGCCTCAGTGCTCATGATGCGCTCCGTGGCTGTGATACGCGCCTTTCTCGGGCTCGAACGGCGCCGAGATCGAGGCGACGACGGCGCCGAGGCCGCGCGCCATATCTGCGATGACGTGATCTGCGCGGATACGCAACGCGTTCTCGCGCACTTCGAGCGACAGGTGCCGGTTGCCGATATGCCAAGCGAGCCTTGCCAGATGATGCGCGTCCGTGCAGGTGAGCTCCATTAAGGGCTCCGGCGCCGCTTCCACCAGAACGAGACGCCCATCCTCAAGCCTCAATGCATCGCCGTCCCGAAGATCTGGAACCTCGGGCAGATCGAGCAGAAAGGCGAGACCGCCGGCAGCCTTGAGCTTGATGCGGCGGCGATGGCGCATATCGTAGTCGAGCCGGATGACGTCCACGGCCCGCGCCGCCCGCCCAAGTCCCTTCACGATTTCCGTCGCGCGTTCCATCGGGTCAGTAGAGGAAATAGCGTTGCGCGAGCGGAAGCACGGACGCGGGCTCGCAGGTGATGATCTGCCCGTCGACGCGCACCTCATACGTCTCGGGATCGACCTCGACTTTAGGCGTGGCGTTGTTGTGAATCATCGATGCCTTCGACACCGTGCGTGTGCCGGCGACGGGAACAAGCATTTTCGAGACGCCAAGGGATTTCCTAAGATCGTTCTCGACCGCCGCCCGCGACGTGAAGGTCACAGACGACGCCGTACGCGCGCGGCCGAAGGCTGCGAACATTGGCCTGTAATGCACCGGCTGCGGTGTCGGGATCGACGCGTTGGGATCGCCCATGGGGGCCGCGGCAATCGTGCCACCGAGAAGCACCAGTGCCGGTTTCACGCCGAAAAACGCCGTGTCCCAGAGACACAGATCCGCGCGCTTGCCGACCGCGATCGAGCCCACGTGATCGGCAATGCCGTGAGCAAGCGCCGGATTGATCGTATATTTCGCGATGTAGCGCTTGACGCGGACATTGTCGTTGTCACCCGCTTCCTCTTTCAGACGCCCGCGCTGGCGCTTCATCTTGTCCGCCGTCTGCCAGGTGCGGATCAGCACTTCGCCCACCCGCCCCATCGCCTGGCTGTCGGAGGAGATCATGGAGAACGCGCCGAGGTCGTGCAGGATGTCTTCGGCCGCAATCGTCTCGCGCCGGATGCGGCTTTCGGCGAAGGCGATGTCCTCGGGGATCGAGGGATCCAGATGATGGCACACCATCAGCATATCGAGATGCTCGTCGATGGTGTTCTGCGTGTAAGGCCGCGTCGGATTGGTCGACGACGGCAGAACGTTGGGCAGCCCACACACCTTGATGATGTCCGGCGCGTGGCCGCCGCCTGCGCCTTCCGTGTGATAGGCATGGATCGTGCGTCCCTTGAATGCGGCGATCGTGTCCTCGACAAAGCCGCTCTCGTTCAAGGTGTCGGTGTGAATCATCACCTGCACATCATGGCTGTCCGCGACGGACAGACAGCAATCGATGGCGGCCGGCGTCGTGCCCCAATCCTCATGGAGCTTGAGGGCGCAGGCACCGCCCAGGATCTGCTCGATCAACGCCTCCGGCTTTGACGCGTTGCCCTTGCCCGCGAAGCACAGGTTCATTGGAAAAGCATCCGCGGCCTGGATCATGCGCGCGAGATGCCACGGGCCCGGCGTGCAGGTCGTAGCGTTGGTGCCGGTCGCGGGTCCCGTCCCGCCGCCCAGCATGGTGGTGACGCCCGACATGAGCGCCTCTTCGATCTGCTGCGGACAGATGAAATGAATGTGCATGTCGAGACCGCCGGCGGTCAGGATCTTGCCTTCGCCCGCGATGATCTCCGTGCCCGGACCGATGACGATGTCGACGCCGGACTGGATGTCGGGATTGCCGGCCTTGCCTATCCCTGCGATCTCGCCGTTCTTGAGACCGACATCCGCCTTCACGATGCCCCAGTGATCGACGATGAGCGCGTTGGTGATGACGGTATCGGCCGCACCCGCCGCGCGCGTGGCCTGGGACTGGCCCATACCATCGCGAATGACCTTCCCGCCACCGAATTTCACCTCCTCGCCGTAAGTGGTGAAGTCCTTCTCCACCTCGATGATGAGATCCGTGTCCGCCAAGCGCACGCGGTCGCCCGTGGTCGGTCCGAACATGTTCGCGTAATGGGCGCGTGTGAGCTTCAAAGACATCGAAAGAAATCCTGCTAGAGCGAGCCCATGACGGCGCCGCTGAACCCATAAACCTTGCGCGCGCCCCCGAAAGGCACCAGCCGCACATCCCGCGTCTGCCCGGGCTCGAAGCGCACCGCGGTGCCGGCCGGAATATCGAGCCGATACCCTCTCGCCTTCGTGCGATCGAACGCGAGCGCCGTGTTCGTCTCGAAGAAATGATAATGCGAGCCGACCTGGATCGGCCGGTCGCCCGTGTTGGCGACCTGGAGCATGATGGCTGCGAGGCCCGCGTTCAGTTCTATCTCACCGCTCGCCGGCAGCACTTCGCCCGGAATCATGACAGCCTCATCGGATCGGGTTGTGAATGGTGACGAGCTTGACGCCGTCCGGAAACGTCGCCTCGACCTGCACGTCCGGCAGCATCTCCGCGATGCCGTCCATCACCTGCGCACGGGTCAGCACATGGGCGCCGGCCTCCATCAGATCGGCGACGCGGCGGCCATCGCGCGCACCTTCGAGCACGAAATCGGAGATGAGCGCGACGGCTTCCGGATAATTGAGCTTGACGCCGCGGTCCAGGCGGCGCTGCGCCACGAGCGCGGCCATCGAGATCAGAAGCTTGTCCTTTTCTCTTGGCGTAAGATTCACAGAAACTCCCCCGTCGATCAGATCGCCCACAGGCGTGGCAATGGCGCCCGGCGCAGCGTTTTCAAGACCGGTGCAAGGCAAGCAAGAAGCGCGTAGCCGTCATCGGCAAGAAAGCGGACCGACAACAGCCCGTTCCAGGCGCTGGCCGCTGCACGTCCCGGAAGATCCGTCAGGACATCGCGCATCTCCGTGAGCCGCGCCTCGACACCCGCGCTCACGCAAACCAGCGTCGCGTAGGCGCGAAAGGCGCCGAGCGCCCACAGGGAGGCGTAACGCGCACGGATCTCGCCCTCGAGCGCGATGGCGTCGGCATAAACGAGCCGGCCGTCGCGCCGAATGCGCCAGTGATCGATAAGCATACCCTGGTTCATCGTTTCCTGCATGGCCGTGCGCCCGAGCACACATGCTTCGAGCAGAATGATACCGGCATCAGCCTCCATGTCGACCGTCGTCTCGCGCCGAAGCTGCGCGCCGTCGAACAGGATGGTGGGCTGAGGCAGCCAATCGAGATGCGCGCCGGACCCAAGCGAAATCTCGGTTCTGATTCGCGCGTCGCCACCGTTCGAGCGGTAGATCTTCTCACACGCCTGACTTGTCACGATTGCCTGCGCTTGGGTGTCGAGCGCGATGGACGCGCTTAGGCGATCACCGCCCGTCAGCCCTCCCGCCGTGTTGATCAGCGCGGCTTCGAGGGGCTGACCCGGCTCGACACGCGGAAAGCGGATACGCGCCGCGCCAGATTGATAGGCCTCCAGCGGAAAGGTCCGGCTGTCGCGAACGGCAAAGCGCGCGCGCAACGTCCCGCGCGTACGCTCCAGTCCGAACCGTTCTCCCGCCAGCATGCGTCCCCCTCACGATCAGACCGTAAGGTACTTGCGAACCTCCTCCTCCACCAGATCCGCTTTGGCGCCGGCCAGGACCACCTCGCCTCTGTCCATAACGGCGAAGAAATCCGCGAGATCGCGCGCGAAATCGAAATATTGCTCGACGAGCACGATGGCCATCGTCCCCTTGTCGCGGAGATAGGAGATCGCGCGCCCGATATCCTTGATGATGGAGGGCTGGATGCCTTCGGTGGGTTCGTCGAGGATGAGAAGCGTCGGGCGCATGACAAGGGCTCGGCCGATGGCGAGCTGCTGCTGCTGGCCGCCCGAGAGGTCGCCGCCGCGCCGGCTCAGCATCGTCTTGAGAACCGGAAAGAGCTCGAACACCTCCTCGGGCACCTTCCGGTCCGCAGGCTTGAGCGGCGCGAAGCCCGTCTGCAGGTTCTCCGACACCGTGAGAAGCGGAAAGATCTCGCGGCCCTGCGGCACATAGCTGATACCCCGGCGCGCGCGCTCGTCGGCACGAAGCTTCGAGATATCCTGGCCGTTCCAATGCACGGCGCCAGACTTGACAGGGTGATGACCTACGATCGCGCGCATCAGGCTCGTCTTGCCGACGCCATTGCGCCCCATGACGCAGGTGATCTTGCCCGGCGCCGCCGTCACGCTCACGTCCCACAGCGCCTGCGCGGCGCCATAAGAGAGATTGATGCCTTCGACAGAGAGCATGTTACGTACGTCTCCCACTCGAATGGACTGGAGGCACCCACCCATACTCGGTGTCATTGCCGGGCTTGACCCGGCAATCCAGGGGCCCGGAGCGCGTGGCCCTGGATCCCCGGGTCAAGCCCGGGGATGACATCGAGAGGGAATCGAGCACATCGCGCATCGCCCTCACCGCCCCAAATAGACTTCGATCACACGCTCGTCGGCACTCACATGGTCGAGCGTGCCTTCCGACAGCACGGAGCCTTCATGCAGAACCGTCACCTTGACGTCGAGATCGCGTACGAAGGTCATGTCGTGCTCGACGACGACGACCGTATGGGTCTTGTTGATCTCGCGCAGGAGACGCGCGGTCTCTGCCGTCTCCGCGTCCGTCATGCCGGCCACCGGCTCGTCCACGAGAAGAAGCTTGGGATCTTGCGCGAGCAGCATGCCGATCTCGAGCCATTGCTTCTGACCGTGGGACAGATCGGCCGCGAGCGCCTTGCGTCTCGCCGTGAGCCGTGTCGTTTCTAAGAGCGAGTCGATCCGCTCGCGCTGGACGGACGTCATCTTGGACAGCAGGGTCGGAAACACATTGCGCGTGTCCTTGAGCGCGAGCAGAAGATTGTCCTCGACGGTGTGATTGTCGAACATCGTCGGCTTCTGAAATTTGCGTCCGATGCCGAGCCCGGCGATCGTCGCCTCGTCGAGCTTCCGCAGATCATGCTTGCCGTCGAACAGCACCTCGCCGCGTTGAGGGCGCGTCTTGCCGGTAATGACATCCATCATCGTGGTCTTGCCCGCGCCGTTGGGGCCGATGATGGCGCGCATCTCGCCGGGCTCGATGACCAACGACAGACCTTTGAGCGCCTTGAAGCCGTCGAAGCTGACGCTCACTTCGTTGAGATAGAGAAGCGAAGACTGAAGCCGTGTATCGAGAACCATCGTGTCAGCCTCCCTTGCGGCCAGGAGGCGTGGCGACAGCCGGCTCCTTAGCCGCAATCGGCGCGGTGCCGGCCGCCGGCGTTTTCCCGTTCGCCATGCGATTGAAGAGCCCGATCACACCCTTGGGCAGGAACAGCGTCACCACGATGAAAAGTCCGCCCAGCGCAAAAAGCCAGATCTCCGGCAGCGTTCCGGTCATCCAGGTCTTGAACACGTTGACGAGCACGGCACCGAAGATCGGCCCGATCAGCGTGCCGCGACCGCCCGCTGCGACCCAGATGACGGCCTCGATGGAGTTGGCCGGCGCAAACTCGCTCGGATTGATGATGCCCGCCTGAGGCACATAGAGCGCGCCGGCGATCCCCGCCAGCATTGCCGAGAGCACCCACACGAAAAGCTTATAGTGCTCGACCCGATAGCCCAAAAAGCGCGTGCGGCTTTCCGCGTCACGCAACGCCACCATGACCTTGCCGAGCTTGGAAAGCGTGACGGCCCGGCAGATCAGAAACCCGCCGGCCAACGCGACGGCGCTCGCAACGAGAAGCCCGCAGCGTGTCGCATCCGACTGGATGTCGAAGCCCAGAATCTCCTTGAAATCGGTAAGGCCGTTGTTGCCGCCGAAGCCCATGTCGTTCCGGAAAAAAGCGAGCATGAGGGCGAACGTCATGGCCTGGGTGATGATCGAAAGATAGACGCCCGTCACGCGCGATTTGAAGGCGAACCAGCCGAACACGAGCGCGAGCACGCCTGGGACGACGACGGCCATGAGCAGGGCGAACGCAAAGTGATTGAATCCGTGCCAATACCAGGGCAGCTCGTGCCAATTCAGAAACACCATGAAATCCGGCAGGATCGGATCGCCATAGACGCCCCGCGTGCCGATCTTGCGCATGAGATGCATGCCCATGGCATAGCCGCCAAGCGCGAAGAACGTACCGTGCCCCAATGAAAGAATGCCGCAATAGCCCCAGACGAGGTCGACCGAAAGCGCGAGCAACGCATAGCACAGGAACTTGCCCGACAGCGTCACGACATAGGTCGACACGTGAAACGGCGAGCCCTCGGGAACTGCGAGATTGAGCAGAGGAAGAATGACGCAGACCGCCGCCAGCGCGATGAGCAGGAAGGCCGTCCAGCCATGGCGGAACAGGAAGCCTCCGCTCATGATTCAACCGCCCTTCCCTTCAGCGCGAACAGCCCGCGCGGCCGGCGCTGAATGAACAGAATGATCAATATAAGAATGAGGATCTTGCCGAGCACGGCGCCTGCGAAGGGCTCGAGAAACTTGTTGGCGACGCCGAGCGTCATGGCGCCGACCAGCGTGCCCCACAGATTTCCCACACCGCCGAACACCACGACCATGAAGCTGTCGATGATGTAGGACTGGCCGAGATTGGGGCTCACATTGTCGATCTGCGAAAGGGCGACGCCGGCGATCCCCGCGATGCCGGAGCCCAGACCGAAGGTCATGGCGTCGACCCAGTCGGTGCGAATGCCCATGGCGGACGCCATGCGCCGGTTCTGAGTCACTGCGCGCATCTGCAAGCCGAGCGGCGTCCTGTTCAGGATCGCCATAAGCGCGACGAGCACGACGAGCGCGAAGATGATGATCCAAAGGCGGTTGTAGGTGATCGAGAGGTGGCCGAGCGTGAAGGCACCGGACATCCAGGTTGGCGTGACCACTTCCTGATTGGTCGGCCCGAAAATCGAGCGCACCGTCTGCTGAAGGATGAGGGATACGCCCCACGTGGCGAGCAGGGTTTCAAGCGGCCGGCCGTAAAGGAAGCGAATGATGCCGCGCTCGATTGCAATGCCGATCAGCCCCGCAACAAGAAATGCGATGGGGATGGCCGCGATGATGGAGTAATCCGCGAGTCCGGGGGCGACGGCCTCGGTCGCGCGCTGGACCAGGAAGGTCGTATAGGCGCCGATCATCACCATTTCGCCATGGGCCATGTTGATGACACCCATGACGCCGAAGGTGATCGCGAGCCCGATCGCCGCGAGAAGAAGAACAGACCCAAGCGAGAGGCCGTACCAGGCGTTTTGCGCACCGGACCAGAGCTCGAGCTCGCTCTTGATGAGCGTGCTCGCGTTGTCCACGGCCTTTTTCAAATCGGGTGAAGCGTCGGCCGGCAAATTGGCGAGCAGCGCCAACGCATCCTGATCGCCGCGCGCCCTGATCACGTCGACCGCGGCGATCTTGTCAGCGTCCGACGCTTCGGATCCCGTCAAGAGAATGGCCGCGCGTGCTTGCTCCAAGGCGGCCTTGACCTTCGGTGCGGTTTCCTTGGCGAGCGCCTGCTCGAGCGCGGGCATGGCGCTGGTGTCGCGCGATTTGAACACCGCTTCGGCCGCGTCGAACCGCTTGGCGGGATCGGGATCCATGAGCGTAAGCGTGCCCATCGCCGCATCGACCGTTCGTCTCAGCCGGTTGTTGAGCCGCACCTCGGCGAGATCGGCCGGTCCGGAACCGCTCACGGCGGCACCCGTTGCCGCATCGAACAGAGCGTCCGCGGCGTCCTTGTAGAAGACCTTTTTGTCCGTTGCGCTGAAGAGGAGCCGGCCGTCGCGCAACGCGCCGATGACGGTCGCCGCTTTGGGATCGCCGCTCGCGACCACTGCCGTCACGGCGGAATCGGTGTCGCTAAAGGAATCGGTCGTAAATCCGGCGAGCGCATCCGTATAGCTGTCGGCACGGGCCGGCGCGATCAAGGTCGTCACGAGGACGAACGCAACCAGGAGCAGCCAGAGGTGGGCACATAGACCACGCATGCGCGACCAGTTGTTGTTTGATAACCCAGTCTTACAGAGAGCCAAGAGGCGGCGGGCTTCCCCGCCGCCTCTCTTCGCTTCGGAGCGAACCCCAGCCGTCAGGTTCCACCGCACTTCTTCGTGACGGTGTTGTAGTTGCCGCATTTCAGCGTCACCCAATCCGCCTCGAGATCCTTGGAACCCGGCAGGAAGTCGGACCAGGCGTCGCCCGGCACGAGCCCGTCGGTCTTCCACACCACGTCGAACTGACCATCGCCGCGCACCTCGCCGATGAACACGGGCTTGGTGATGTGATGGTTCGGCAGCATCTTCGACACACCGCCCGTCAGATTCGGCTGCTCGATGCCGGGTAGAGCCGCGATGACCTTGTCGGGATCGGTCGACTTCGCCTTCTCGACGGCCTTCACCCACATGTTGAAGCCGATGTAGTGCGCCTCCATCGGGTCGTTGGTGACGCGCTTCGGATTCTTGGTGAACGTCTTCCATTCCTTGATGAACGTGTCGTTCGCCGGGCTCTTGATCGACTCGAAGTAGTTCCAGGCCGCAAGATGGCCGAGGAGCGGCTTGGTGTCGAGGCCCGCGAGCTCTTCCTCGCCGACCGAGAACGCCACGACCGGAATGTCCGTCGCCTTCACGCCCTGATTACCGAGCTCCTTGTAGAACGGCACGTTGGCATCGCCGTTGATCGTCGAGACGACCGCCGTCTTCTTGCCCGCGCTGCCGAACTTCTTGATGTCGGCCACGATCGTCTGCCAGTCGGAATGACCGAACGGCGTGTAGTTGATCATGATGTCTTCCTGCTTCACGCCCTTTGCCTTGAGATAGGCCTCAAGGATCTTGTTGGTCGTGCGCGGATAGACGTAGTCGGTGCCGGCCAGTACCCAGCGTTGGACCTTTTCCTCTTTCATCAAATAGTCGACGGCGGGAATGGCCTGCTGGTTCGGCGCGGCGCCCGTGTAGAAGACGTTGCGCTCGCTTTCTTCACCTTCGTATTGAACCGGATAGAACAGGATGGAGTTAAGCTCCTTGAACACGGGGAGCACGGACTTGCGCGACACCGAGGTCCAGCAGCCGAACACGACCGACACCTTGTCGACCGAGATGAGCTCGCGCGCCTTATCGGCGAACAACGGCCAGTTCGAAGCCGGGTCCACAACGACCGGCTCGAGCTTCTTGCCCAGCACGCCGCCCTTCTTGTTCTGCTCCTCGATGAGCATCAGCATGACGTCCTTCAGCGTCGTCTCGCTGATGGCCATGGTGCCTGACAATGAGTGCAGAATGCCGACCTTGATCGTATCCGCCGCTTGAGCCGGGCGGGACGCACCCAGCCCGAGAGCGCCTGTCATGGCGGCGGCCATGACGAAGGCGCTTATGCCTTTCCTTATGAGCTTGTTGATCATCTCTTATCTCCGGTTGAGCCTCGTCCGAACAATTGGCAATGGGCGCGGGAGACCCGGCGGCGCGTTCGTTCGGACCGATGCGCCGCCGGTAAGCCTCTGCAAGGGGACATCTCACCGCTGCGAGCTCAGCCTCGCTTGAGAGGCTGAACATCGAAGATCGTTCGCCGGGACCGAAGTCCCGGCGAGCGCCGTGCTCTAGAACGCGAGCTTGAGGCCGAAGTCGGCCGTCAGGAAATTCTTACGCTGGTTGCCGGGAATGGCGTTCTCGTCGGTGAAATAACCGATCCAGTCCGTAAAGAGCGTCCATGTGCCGAAATCGCTGGGCACAAAGGTCAGGGGATAGCCGAGTGAGAGACCGGCATAGGAATAGCCGTAGCCACTCTTGGTGCCGTTCTGGAAATTCTCACTCGTGAAGAAGGCGACGCCGACCGGGAAGCTCACGGCGACCGGACCGGCGGTGAAGGCCGGACCGGCGCTGAGAACGATCGCGGTGCCCGTGCCGAGCTGACCCGCGCCCTTGTCAGTGCGGATGTGGAACAGGACCTTGGGATTGATCGCAAAGCCCTTCACGAGCATGTCGGCGTCGTTGAACGCCACGCTCAGATCGACGATGCCTTCCGAATCGCCACCGTAGTTCCAACGCCCGTAAGCCGCGCCAAACGTGACGGGGCCTGCAGCATAAGAACCACCCAGATTGAGATCGACCTCTTCGATGCTGCCGCCCAGCGGGTTGGCATTGCCGATGGCGTCACCGCCGACGATATCCGCCCAGATGTTGCCAAACAGGGTCAGATTGCCCTTGGTCAGATAGAGGTCGGCATTGACGAACACCGGCGATGTCTCGCCGAAGATCTTGTGCTTGCCGGCGAAGACATCCGCGCCGTACGAAATGAAGTGCGAGTTGTAGCTCACGCTGACATCGCCGCTGATGCCGTCCTTGGCCTGCGCGGCGCCGCATACTCCCAGCGCCATTGCGGCACCTATAGTCGCCGCGGCAAGCGACTTTCCATTGAATTTGACCATTTTGGTCCCCCTCGCTCGATGAGAATGGCGGGCACAGGCCCCCATCCATTGCCTGTGTCGCTGCGGCTTTCCGGGCGCTGACCCGGATGTCCGTGCGCAGCCACTCCGTCACGATCCTGTTATGGGTGCAGTGCAACAATACGTCGTTCGACGAGGGGACCTACGTCGTCTCACGTATTGGAGCTGCCTAATTTGGCGGCAAATGGCGCCTGAAAATGCAACGAGGAGCGGCAACCTGGTGCATCCGGTTGCCAGCCGCCCGATAAGAAGGCGCATGATTCCAACGCAGACGCGCTTTCGTGCGGCGCACAATTAAGCGGCATGTTATCTGCACCTAGACACTCATGAATGTGCCCGCAAACCTCATCCGGGAAGCGCCACTCGAGACCTCATCCGAGGTCGATCGTCAGAATGAGCCCGCACCCTTCGCGCGGGTCTGGAGATATGTATCGCTCCTGGCCCTGCTCTGCGGCGCCACAGCGATTCTATTTGCGGCGATTCATTTCCAGCTCACCCTCGATCCGAATATTCCCGCGACGTCAGTGTGGAACACACTGCAACCTCTGTACGGCGCGCTTTCGCTCCTTTTTGCGTTCGCCATCTGGCCGTTCGTGCGCGCGGAGGAAAAGATCCGCGCCGCGCAGCAAGAACTCGAACGGCAGGCGGCCACGCTGAGGTCCGAGATCGTGGCGCATCGAGACACCGATGCCGCGCTTCAGCGCGCAAAGGACGCCGCCGAAGCGGCCAGCATCGCCAAGAGCCGATACATCCGCGGCATGAGCCACGAATTGCGCACGCCGCTGAACGCGATCATCGGCTACGGCCAGCTCCTGGAGAAGGACGCCTCGATCCCGGACCATCGCAAAGTGGCGATCCGGGTCGTTCGGCGGAGCGGCGAGCATTTGTCGGGATTGGTCGACGGCCTGCTCGACATCTCCATGATCGAAGCGGGCCGCCTTACGCTCCACTGCGACGAGGTCAATCTCAAGGACTTCCTTGCGTCGATCGTCGACATGTTCAAGCTGCAGGCCGAGGAAAAAGGACTGGCCTTTGCGTTCACGGTGTCAAGTCGCATGCCGGACTGGGTTCATACCGACGAAAAGCGCTTGCGCCAGATCCTGATCAATCTTCTTTCCAATGCCATCCGCTATACCGACACAGGCTCGGTCGCACTGCACGTCAACTACCGCAATCAGGTCGCGCGTATCGATGTCGAGGACACGGGCATCGGCATCGCTCCGGAGGACTGTACGCGCATCTTTGCGCCTTTCGAGCGGGCCGGAGCGCATGGCCAGCCGCATCGTCCTGGAACGGGCTTGGGCCTGACCCTGGCCAAGGCCTTTGCGGAAGCTCTGGGCGGCGATCTTTCCTTGATCAGCACGCCGGGACAAGGCAGTCGCTTCACCTTGCGCATGATGCTGTCCTCGACCACCCACAAGCCGCGCGATCACGCGGCCGATCAGCGGCGGATCACCGGCTATTGCGGCCCTCGGGTCGGCGTGCTCGTCGTGGACGACGATGCCCATCACGCCGCGCTGATGCGCGATCTCCTGGAGCCATTGGGCTTCGACGTCCGCGTCGCAAGCGACGGGGCGAGCGCGCTCGCTCAGATTTCCAACCGCGCGCCGGCACTCGTGCTGCTCGACGTCTCACTGCCGGATCTGAGCGGCTGGGACGTTGCGCGGGCGCTCGACGAAACCTTGGATCGCCGGCCGCCTATCATCATGGTGTCCGCAGGGCCTCGCGAAGCCCCCTCGCAGACGTTCGACGCCGATTGCCATGACGCTTACCTCATGAAGCCGCTCAACTTCGGCAGATTACTCGAAACCCTGGCAACCGTGCTCCGACTCGAATGGATTTACGACCGCGCGCCCGTGGCGCCAGAGCCGGTTGGATCTACGCCGGGGCCCGAGGCCGTTCAACGACTCCTGCACCTCACGCGGCTCGGACATCTGCGCGGCCTCACGACCGAGCTTGATCGGCTCGAAGCGGATCTGGGCCACACGCCGGCGATCGCACATCTGAAGGCGCTTGCTGAGCGCGTGGAGATGACGGACCTCGAACGCGCGCTAAGAGATCTCGCCGATGTCGATGGATGACCTCGAACTGCGCGATATCGTTCTGATCGTCGACGACTCGCCGGAGACGCTGAGTTTCCTGACCGAGGCGTTTGAGGTGAACGGCATGGCGGGGCTGGTGGCGCGCAGCGGCTCGAGCGCGTTGTCGCTGATCGAGCGCGTCTCGCCCGATGCCATTCTCATGGACGCGGTCATGCCAGAGATGGACGGCTTCGAAACCTGCCGCCGCATCAAGGAGAAGCGCGAGTTCTTGCACGTGCCCGTCATTTTCATGACCGGGCTTTCGGAAACGGAGCATGTGCTCAAAGGTTTCCAGGCCGGCGGGGTCGATTATGTGACGAAGCCGGTCGACCCCGACGAAATCCTGGCTCGCGTGCGCGCGCATATCGGCAACGCACGTCTTGCCCAGAGCGCCCGGATCGCGCTCGACCTGGCGGGTAGCACGATCATCGCCGCAAACGCCAAGGGCGATCTCATATGGACGACGCCGAAGGCGCTCGCCCATCTGCAGAGAGCCTTTGAGAGCTATCCTCCGAAACCGGAGATCTGGCTGCGAACGATGGCACCGGGATTGATTGACCTGATCGCGGAGGCCACGGCCGGCGGCGCGATCTCGCGGACCCTTGGCGGTCTCACCCTGTCTTATCTAGGCGAGGGCACGCCCGGCGAATATCTGTTCGGTCTGAGCGACGGCGCCACGCTCAAGGACAACGAGATCCTGCGCCGACGCCTGAACCTGACCGAGCGTGAGACCGAAGTGCTCTTGTGGATTGCCCAGGGAAAATCCAATCGAGACATCTCGGCGATTCTCAAGTGCAGCCCGCGCACCATCAACAAGCATCTTGAGCAAATCTTTACCAAGCTCGGGGTCGAGAACAGGACCGCCGCGGCCACGCTGGCAGTGCGTATATTGTTCAGCCGCTGAAACCGCCGGGCGTGCGCCCCTTCATGGTTTGGCTTAAGCTTGTGAGTCGAAGGTGGATCGACCGGAGCCTATGCGGTTGCTTATAATCCCGTCGGAATGCCGCGACGGTGTTGAGAGCTCCGAGATCGTCCAAGCGCCCTGCGCCTGTGATTGAAGCACCGTAAAAGGAGTGCATGGTGATCTCACCGTTTCGGCGGTCTTTGATCCTGATCGGTATCGCCCTTGCGTTGCCGCTGTGCGTGGTGACGGCGCTGTTGGTCAGCTCGATGCTGCGCAGCCAGGAGGGTGAGGTTCAAAGGGAAGCTCTGGACCGCGCGCGCGAGATCGTCGCGCTATCCGACTCACGTCTCGAAGCCGATCTCTCGGCTCTGCGCGTGCTGGCGACCGCCTCGACCATGCGCACTCATGACTGGGTGGGTGCGCTCGCCCGTGCCGACCGGGTCGCGCACATCAACAAGCACTGGCGCATGATCTTTGTGTCGGATCTCAGCACCGGAAAAGAGATCCTCAACACCATGCGCCCCGACAGAAGCCCGACGCCGGGATTCGAGGACGTTCTGCAAGGGGCGCATCCCGAACGCGAGGGGTTCGGCGCGGTAACGCGAAAAGTCGATGGCTGCCCCTGCATCTTCCTTCATGTTCCGATCGATGATGGCTCCGGCACCTATGTCCTGTCCGTCGGCATCGATCCGGCCGTCTACCAGTCGATCCTGATGAGCCACATTGCCCATGGCCTCGTATCGGCGATCGTCGACCGCAAAGGGCTGTTCATCGCCCGAAGCCTTGATGCCGACAATCGTGTTGGAACGCCCGCCACATCCTATGTGCGCGAGGCCATCACGCATGGCAACGAAGGGTTCTACCCCGGCATTACGCTCGAAGGCTTCAAGAACTACAGCGCCTACCACATTTCCGACTTGAGCGGATGGTCTGCTCATGTCGCGGTCGCGTCGGCTCTGATCGACACGCCGAAGATCTGGTCGAACGCGACCCTTGTCGGCGGCGGCGGCCTTTCGCTTCTTCTCGCCGCCGGTCTGATCACGTTCGCGCTCAACGATATCGCCGTGCGCCGGCGCACGGCGGAGCGCCTGGCCCAAGCGCAGAAGATGGAAGCAATCGGTCAGCTTGCCGGCGGGATCGCCCATGACCTGAACAATCTTCTGACCCCCGTGATCGGCGGGCTCGATCTCATTCAACGCGGCGCTCACGACGAGCGCCTGAAACGGTTGGCCGCGAACGCACTGGAAGCCGCCCGGCGCGGCGAACGCCTGACCCGCCAGCTCCTCACATTTTCGAGGGGACACAAGTTCAAGATCGAGCCGATCGATCTGGGTGAAATCGTGGGGAGCATGACCGATCTCTTGCGGCGAACCGTCGGCTCGAGCGTGGGCGTCACGCTCGATATCGACAGCGACGCGCGTTGGGTGACGAGCGATGCGACGCAGATTGAAGTGGCACTCATCAACCTCGCGCTCAATGCGAGAGACGCCATGCCCCAGGGCGGCACCATCGTCGTCTCCACGGAAAAAGCCCAGGTGGAGCATAAGAACTTCGTCGCGCTGATCGTCAAAGACACGGGAACCGGCATGACACCCGAGGTCGCCGCGCGAGCGAGCGATCCTTTCTTCACGACGAAGTCGACTGGTAAGGGAACCGGATTGGGTCTGGCACAGGCGGCCTTCATCGCGGCTCAATCTGGCGGCAGCTTGCAAATCGACTCCCAGGTTGGCCGAGGAACGTCCATCCGCATGCTGTTTCCCGCGGCAACACCGAATATGCCGCCGGCACTCGTCAAGCCAGCGGCAGCCCCGACGAATGCCAACGGGTCGTTTGCGGAAATCATGATCGTCGACGACGATGATTATGTCCGAACCTTTGTGGCCGACGCATTGCTCGACGCCGGCTATTCCGTCATTGCCCTGGCGAACGGTCCCGCGGCCCTCGCCCGCATTGCCGACCAAGGCCCGGATCTGCTGCTCACGGATTACTCGATGCCGGAGATGACCGGCACGGAGCTGATCGAGCGAGCGCGCATGGAACAGCCGGATCTCCCCATCATTCTGATTTCCGGTTATCTGGATGGTGCCGATCTCGGCGCCCTCGACCACATTCCCGTCTTGAGCAAGCCAGTAAGCGCGCCGGAGCTTCTGACCGCTGTCGAGCGGGCATTGAAGCCCGCGGACCAACTGGCAACATAGCTCCATTTGCGTCGCCCCGAGCGCCTCTCTAGTCTGCTTTGTCGAAGCCCCGATAAAGCAGGCAGGGAGCAACCCATGGCCAATCCATCAAGCCCGGATACTCTGAGCGCGGGACAGATCCGCTGTGTCGTCGAAGGCAGCACGGGTTGGCTTCTGGTCGACAACCCCGCCAAGCTGAATGCCATGTCGCTCGCGATGTTCAAGCAACTCCGCGAACATGTGACGCGATTGGAAGACGATCCCGCCGTGAGATGCGTGATCCTGCGCGGCGCCGATGGCAAGGCGTTCTGCTCAGGTGGCGACATTTCGGAGTTCGAAGGCTTTCGGACGGGACCGGAAGGCATTGCCGCCTATGGGCGGGTTGGAAATGCCGCGCTAGAGACGCTCAGAACCTGCCCGAAGCCCACCATCGCGATGATCGAAGGCTATTGCATGGGCGGCGGCGTGGCATTGGCTTTGAATTGCGACTTGCGGATCGCATCACAGGACGCGCGTCTCGGCATTCCCGCGGCCAAGCGCGGCCTGTCCTATGACTTCGCGGACATCAAGCTCCTCGTTGATCTGATCGGACCGTCGGCCACAAAGAACATGCTCTATACAGGCCGCGCCTTCAGCGCGGAGGAGGCCCTTCGCATCGGCCTGATCAACGAATTGGCGTCGGTGGACGAGCTAAAAGCCAAAGTGATGAAGATCTCCGATACCATCGCGGCGAATGCCCCTTTGTCCATCGCGGCCGCGAAATTCATCGTCGACACCGCGACGACAGATCCGGAGAAGCGGGACTTGCACGCATGCGAGGCACACTTCACAAAATGCATGACAAGCGAGGATTTTGCCGAAGCGAACCAGGCATTCGCCGAAAAGCGCCGCCCCGCCTTTAAGGGACGCTAACAATGGACCTTCCATTGTCCCATCTTCGTGTCATCGACCTGACGCGTGCGCGCTCGGGTCCCACCGCGGCGCGTCAATTCGCTGATTGGGGCGCCGATGTCATCATGGTGGAATCGCCGACCGGCGAGAACGAGATGACCGGCACGCGGTCGAGCTCCGATTTTCAGAATCTTCACAGGAACAAGCGCAGCATCTTTCTGGATCTCAAATCCGAGCGAGATCGCAAAATCTTTCTCGATCTTGTCCGCAGCGCCGATGTCCTGCTCGAAAACTTTCGCCCGGATGTGAAGCACCGTCTCAAGATCGACTATGAGACGCTAAAGGCAATCAATCCGCGCCTTGTCTATGGCAGTATCTCCGGCTTTGGCGAAGATGGGCCCCATGCCAATCGGCCGGGAGTGGATCAGATCGCGCAGGGCTATGGCGGTCTCATGTCGGTGACCGGTCTCCCCGGTCAAGGGCCTGTGCGCGCCGGCGTCGCCATCTCCGACATTGCCGCAGGCCTCTATCTCACGATTGGCGTGATGACGGCGCTTGTCGAGCGCGAAAAAACCGGCCAGGGCCGCTGGGTGAAAACATCGCTTTTGCAGTCGATGATCGCGATGCTGGATTTTCAGGCGGCACGTTGGCTCACCGAGCGCGTTGTCCCCGGTCAGGAGGGCAATCATCATCCGACCGGCGTCCCGATGGGAACCTTCGCCACGGCGGATGGTCACGTCAATGTCGGCGCGCCGAGCAACAGCCTGTTCAAGGCGTTGTGCAAGATCATAGGCCATGAGGACTGGATCGGAGACGATCGCTTTTCGTCACTCGAAGCGCGTTACACGAACCGCGAATTCCTGCGCGCGGAGATCGAACGCGTCTTCAAGACGGAGCCAAGCGCGGCTTGGGTCGAGCGGCTCAACGCGGCGGGCATACCGTGCGGCCCGGTCTATCGCATCGACGAAATGTTCGCCGATCCTCAGGTTCAGCATATCAAGATGTCTCACAAGATTTCTTCTCCTTCCCTCGGCGCGCTCGAGCTGGTCGCACAACCGATCAACATTGCCGACGTGTCTTTCGACATCCGATCAACGGCCCCAGAGGCCGGTGCACATACAGCCGAGATTCTGGCCGAGCTCGGCCACGCGCCCGAGATCACCTGAAGCATATGTTGCAGGAGCTGTCGCCCCATGAAATGGGTCGTCGTCAACGATCGGATGCAGAAGGACTATCGCTACGCGTTGACGGCAGGTGAAGGGCGCAGCTTTCATCCGGACTTCAAGCCGGAGCTCACGCCCAAAGAGATGCTGGCGCTCGGCGTCTTCGGTGGAAAATACATGACCGACACGCGCGACGAATTTCCCGAAAGCTGGTTCAAGCGCGCGAAGCTGTCGCCCGAAGGCAGCAACCCTAAGTTCAACTATTTCGGCGTCCCGGCAAGCCAGCCCCTCTCGGTCTGGAAGGCGAAGGGGTGGATTTGTCCGGATGACCCCCGGGGCTGGTTCCAGTGGTATTGCCGCTATTATCGCGGACGCCGCATGCCCGACGAGGATTTGCGCCAGATCAAGCGCTGGAAAGCGATGACGCGGCATATCGCACAAATCCGGCGCCATTGCGACGAAGGCGATTTCACGTGTCGCCGCCGCCAGAGGCAGGCACTTCTTCAATGGGCCTATGACAGCCGCAAGCTCTAAGTGACGGATGGGGGACTTTGCGATGAAAGGACGACTTGCCTTTGTAGCACTCACGATGCTCTGCGCCACGGCGGCGGAAGCGTCATCCCTCAAGCTGACCGGAATCGCGTTCGTCGACTCCGACGTGACCGGGCAGGGTTCCAAGGCGCGCCTGCCGGAGGGAGCAAAGATCTATCCGATCGGCTCGAGGATCACCGGCAAGGACGGGTGCCCGACGACGCCTTATCGGACCGATGGTCTGATCGTCGCGATCATCGACTATGCGGGACCACCGACCGCGGCGAGTCTTGAGATCACGCGTGGGTCCTTTGCGCGCGCCCCGTACCAGCTCAACCTCGACCCGGGGCGAACACTTCAATTTCTCGGTCCCGTCTTCGACAATGGCACCTATACGCTCAAACTCACATACGGCCTAGGTCAAGCCAAGAACGAGGATGTCTCGGGATCCTTCGAGCTTGCGCGCAGCTGTCCCGGCCTGCGCTGACACGCCCACCGTCATACAAATGTATTTTCGCGGACATAGGCTCGATCTCAATTCCCCGTAGGAGGTCCGCATGTCGCAAGCAGGCGTTACCGCGAACACACTGCCGTCTCCCAAGCATCCTCTCGACCGTCAAAGTCATCCTGCAACAGCAATCGTCTTTCTGCTGCTGCTCGGCTGCGGCATCGCGTATGGCGTGATGGGTCTTCTGAGCGACATCGACAGCGTCGGCGAGCCGCTTGCGATGACCGCGTTTCTGCTGCTCGGCATCGCCCTTCTCATTGCGCTCGGCTTCGAGTTCGTGAACGGCTTTCACGACACGGCCAACGCCGTCGCAACCGTCATCTACACCAACAGCATGCCGGCCGTTGTTGCGGTGGTCTGGTCCGGCGTTTTCAATTTCCTTGGCGTGATGGTGTCCACAGGTGCGGTGGCCTACGGAATCATCACACTCCTTCCCGTCGAGCTCATCCTGCAGGTCGGCAGCTCGGCCGGTTATGCGATGATCTTCTCGCTCCTCATCGCGGCAATCGTCTGGAATCTGGGAACCTGGTATTTCGGCATCCCCAATTCGTCTTCTCACGCCCTGATCGGCTCCATCATGGGCGTAGGCCTTGCTAACCAGCTGATGGCGCCTGCCGGCAACGGAACCTCTGGTGTCGATTGGGGCCAGGCCACCAAGGTTTTGCAGGCGCTGCTGTTCAGTCCGCTGATCGGCTTCATCGCCGCAGGCCTGCTGCTGTTGCTGATGAAGACTCTCATCCGAAATCAGGCACTCTACAAAGAACCGGTCGCCAACAAGCCGCCACCGCTCTGGATACGCGGTCTGCTCATTCTGACGTGTACCGGCGTGTCCTTTGCTCATGGTGGAAACGACGGCCAGAAGGGAATGGGTCTCATCATGCTCATTCTCATCGGCGTCGCGCCCACGGCCTATGCGCTGAACCGCACGATGCCGGATTCGAGCACGCCCGCCTTCGTCGCGACGACGGAGAAAGCGGCAAGCCTGTTCGCAACCCATGCCGGCGCGGCCGTACCGCCCGCCTCGGTGGACGCGGCGCGCACGACGGTGAGCGGCGCCCTGCCGACACGCCAGCTCGACAAGCCGGACGTCTATGCGGCGCTGGGCGTGCTTGCGCGCGATATCGGCGAGCGCGTCAAGACCTACGGCGCCATCAGCCATGTTCCGGCCGCGGCCACGCCCAACATGCGCAACGACATGTACATGGCAGCCGAAGCCGTTCGCCTTCTGACCAAGGACAAGGAAAAGGCGGCGACGCTGTTCCCGGCCGCGGAAGGCGCGACGCTGAAGGCCTATCAGGGCGCGCTCAACGCTGGCACGCGCTTCATTCCGGATTGGGTCAAGGTTTGCGTCGCGATCGCACTCGGGCTCGGCACCATGGTAGGCTGGAAGCGGATCGTCGTGACCGTGGGCGAGCGCATCGGCAAGACGCATCTCACCTACGCCCAAGGCGCCTCCGCCGAGCTCGTGGCAATGGCGACGATCGGCGCGGCCGAAGTCTACGGTCTACCGGTCTCCACCACGCACATCCTTTCGAGCGGCGTGGCAGGAACGATGGCCTCCAACGGCTCGGGATTGCAATGGTCGACCGTGCGCAGCATCGCGCTCGCTTGGGTGCTGACCTTGCCGGCGGCGATCACGCTCGCCGGCTCGCTCTACTTCCTGCTGCGGCACATCCTGTAGCGTGCCGCAGCGTCCCGGCACGGAACGCGCCGCTCATTTTACCTTGCGATCGAACAGCGCCCTGATGCAATCCCAGGATTTTTCGGCGGCACCCTTATTATACATTTCTTTCCGGCTCGGCATCATGTAGCCGTGCACGGCGCCCTTGTGCCATTCGAGCTGATAGGCGATGCCCTTCTGCTTGAGGGCCTTCTCGAGCTCCGCCATCTGCTCGGGCGTCGCCATCGAGTCGTTGTCCGCGATGCCGAAATAGAGCTCGGCTTTGACGTTGTCCAAATGACGATGGGGCGAGCTTGGATCATCGACGGCGAGACCGCCCGGATGAAGCGAGCCGCCGGCGGCGACGCGATCGCCCAAGGTCTGTGACAGCACGAGGGTGAGTCTGCCTCCCATGCAGAAGCCATAGACGCCAATCTTTCCTTTGCGGGCGGCTTTGTCCGCGTCGGCGATCTTGAGCGTCTCCTCGATATCGCTCGTGGCGCGCGGATCCGTCAGCACACCGATGGCATCGAGAATGGTCTTGAGACCATCCGGACTGGCAAAGTCGAGCGGGCCCTTAAGGCCAGACCGGTAGAACATATCCGGTGATAAGACATAATAGCCCCACGATGCTGCGCGGCGTGCATGCTCACGAATCTCCTCGCGCATGCCCAGCCCATCCATGATCTGGACGAGGACCGGGAACGGTCCGCTGCCTTCGGGGCGCGTGACGAACACTTCCATCGTGCCGTCTTTGGTTTTCACCTGTTCAATGCGATCGATCACCGGACGTCCTCCTTTAAGGCCTGTGCGCCGTGCTGAGCAGGCTCATGTTGATTGGAACATTTGTGAATTGGAGTGTTCCTACGTAAGCACGCGCTGCGGCGAATGGCAAACTCAGAGGAGATCCGAAAGGGCTCCTTCATGGGCAAGAAGCCACCGCTTTCGCTCGAGACCGCCGCCATATCCGGTGAGACTGCCATCGGCGCCGATGACGCGGTGACAGGGCACGATGATCGCGATGGGGTTCGCGCCATTCGCAAGGCCGACCGCACGGCGCGCGCTCGGTTGACCGATGCGAGCGGCAAGATCGGCGTAGGACGCCGTCCGGCCGACCGAGATTTCGCGGAGCGCCGCCCACACTTTTTGTTGAAACGCGGTTCCGCCTGTCGCGGTTTGGATGCCTTCGAGCGCATCGAGCTCACCATTGAAATAGGCGTCGATCCGTTTGCGGATATTGGAGGGCTTGCGGCTCGCTCGAAGATCGACGGCGTCCGAGCCATAGTGGCGCTCCAACAATTGGTGGAAGCGCGGCGCGTGATCGTCCCAATCGAGCGCACGCACCCGGTCTTCTTCATCACTGAGCAACAGCATCGGCCCGGTGGGCGTGCCGAAGCGTTCGAGAACAAATTCCTGTCTGGTCATGTCCTTGCTCCTATCGGCGAGGACCAGATATGGGACAGCCGGGCCCGACCTTCTCGCGGTTTTCGGACATGCTCATCGCCTTCGGTGTCCATGTCCGAAAACCGCTAGACGTCTCGGGCTCGGCTGCCCATTTATAGAGGCATGGATCTTGATCACGAAGCTTGCTATCGCGCCGTAACGTTGCGCGATGCCCGGTTTGACGGGCGCTTCTTCACCGGCGTGAAGACGACAGGCATCTATTGCCGTCCGATCTGCCCTGCGCGCACGCCGCGATCCGAAAACGTGATCTTCTTCCCGTCCGCGGCTGCCGCACAAGAGGCCGGGTTCCGGCCCTGCCTGCGCTGCCGGCCTGAGACGGCACCCGATCTCGGTGCCTGGCGCGGCACCTCGAACACCGTCTCGCGCGCGCTCGCGCTGATCGAGCTGGGCGCGCTGGACGAAGGCTCGGTCGATGATCTGGCCCTGCGGCTCGGTGTCGGCGAGCGGCAGCTCAGGCGCTTGTTCAGTCAGCATCTCGGCGCCTCGCCGGTCGCCGTCGCGCAGACCCGCCGCGTGCTCCTTGCAAAGCAGCTCATCCATGAGACGCGGCTGCCGATGACCGAGGTCGCCTTTGCCTCGGGCTTCGGCAGTGTGCGCCGTTTCAACGAGGTCTTTCAGGCTCTTTACGGCCGCAATCCGGCCACGCTCAGGCGCGGCGAAGCCCCCGCGATTTCGGCGCAAGCGCAAGGGGAGATCGACATTCTCCTGCGCTATCATCCTCCCTATGACTGGGACGCAATGCTCGCCTTCCTGAAGGCACGCGCGATTCCGGGCATCGAGCGCGTCACGGAGACGAGCTACGCGCGCACGGTCGACATCGACGGCGTGCAAGGCATCGTTACGGTCGAACCCACCTCCTCCAATGCGCTGCGGGCACGGTTGCGCTTTCCCAAACTCTCGGCGCTGCCCAATCTGATTGCGCGGGTGCGGCGTGTGTTCGATCTCGGCGCCGACCCGCTCGCGATCACCGCGCATCTCGCTCATGACCCTCTGCTCGCTCCTCTGGTCAGAGCGCGTCCAGGCCTGCGCCTGCCCGGCGCCTGGGACGGCTTCGAGCTCGCTATTCGCGCCGTGCTCGGACAGCAGATCACGGTGGCCGGTGCCACGCGCCTGGCCGGTCGCCTTGTCGCAGCGCATGGCGCGCCGCTCACAGAACCGGAAGACGGGCTCACCCATGTGTTTCCCCGCCCAGACGCGCTTGCCAATCAGGACCTCGCCACACTCGGCATGCCGAAAAGCCGCGCCGCCGCCCTCGCCGCCGTCGCGCGGGCGACCCTGGCCGATCCGCACCTGTTCAGCGCGACGAACGACCTGGATGAGGCCGTGAGCCGTCTCCGCTCGATCCGAGGTGTCGGGGAATGGACCGCGCATTACATCGCGATGCGCCAGCTGCGCGAACCTGATGCCTTCCCGGCGGCGGACCTCGGCCTGCTGCGCGCCATGGGCAAGCAGGAAGGCCGCACGCCGTCGGCGTCGGAGCTTCTTACCCGCGCGAACGGATGGCGCCCGTGGCGGGCTTATGCGGCGCAGCACCTTTGGGCTTCCGCCTGAGCCTCGCCCGTCTCGGGCTATCTTGAGCTTAGCCTTAGGTAAGGTCCTTGAAAGAAATTATCGATAATCTATAATCCGTAATGGCGGTCCCTGCGGGGCACGCCTTTTTCATTGCACGTGCGAAGCGGGAAAGCCGCCAATGTGGATCGTCAAGGTCGCTCTCCAGCGTCCCTACACGTTCATCGTGTTGGCGATCCTTATCGTTCTGCTCGGCGTCTACACGATTGTGCGGACCGCTAAGGACATCTTTCCGAATATCGACATCCCCGTCGTCGCCGTGATCTGGGGCTATAGCGGTCTCGCGCCGGATGAGATGTCGAGCCGCATCGTCCTTTTCTCCGAGCGGACCGCTCAGACAACCGTCAACGATGTGGAGCACACCGAATCCCAGTCGGTGAACGGCATCTCGGTCGTCAAATATTTCTTCCAGCCCAGCGTCAACGAGGAAATGGCCTACGGCCAGATCACAGCCGTCTCCCAAGGGCAGCTTCGGAATGCACCGCCCGGAACCACGCCGCCCTTCATTCTCGCCTACAACGCATCGAGCGTCCCGATTGTGCAACTCGCGCTCTCGAGCGAAACACTGTCGGAAGCGCAACTCAACGATTTGGCGAACAGCATCATCCGAACGGGCCTGACGACCGTTCAGGGCGCGGCGCTTCCCTTTCCCTATGGCGGCAAGCAGCGTCAGGTGCAGGTCGATCTCGATCCACAGGCGCTCCGAGCCAAGGGCTTGTCCGGCACGGACGTGACGGCAGCGATCGGCGCGCAAAATCTGATTCTTCCGGCGGGAACACAGAAGATCGGAGACCTCGAATACTTCGTGAAGCTGAACGCGAGCCCGCTCAAGCTCGAAGACCTCAACGACCTCCCGATTCAAAAACGCAGCGATGGCAGCATCACCTATGTCCGGGATGTGGCCCATGTCCACGACGGCGCGCCGCCGCAGACGAATATCGTGCGCGTGGAGGGCCACCGGTCGGTGCTGATGACCGTCTTGAAGACGGGCAACGCGTCCACACTCGACATCGTCAACGGCATTCGCAAGAAGCTGCCTCAGATTCAGGCCCAGCTGCCGCCGGATCTCTCGGTCAAGCTCATCGGCGACCAATCGGTCTTCGTGCGGTCCGCGATCTCGGGCGTGATCCGCGAAGGCGTGATCGCCGCCGCGCTGACCGGCGTCATGATCCTGATGTTTCTGGGCAGCCTGCGCAGCACGCTCATCATCACGATTTCGATCCCGCTCTCGATCCTGGCGTCGGTGATCTGTCTGTCCGCTCTCGGGCAGACGATCAACATCATGACGCTGGGCGGGCTTGCGCTCGCTGTCGGCATTCTGGTCGACGACGCCACCGTCACGATCGAGAACATCAATTATCATCTCGAGAACGGCAAGGATGTGGAAACCGCGATCATGGACGGCGCGCAGCAGATTGCGCTCCCCGCGCTCGTTTCCACGCTCGCCATCTGCATCGTCTTCGTGCCGATGTTCATGCTGGCGGGGATCGCCAGATATCTTTTCGTGCCGATGGCCGAAGCCGTCGTGTTCGCGATGCTGGCCTCCTATGTGCTCTCCCGCACGCTAGTCCCGACGCTCGCGAAATATTGGTTGAAGCCCCACGACCCTGAAGCTCACGCCAATCCGCACGGCCGCTTTGCGCGTTTTCAGGTGAAATTCGAGCAGCGCTTTCAGCGTATTCGGGACCGCTACCACGCGTTGCTCGAAACCGCCCTGGCCTCGGGGCCCAAATTTGCCCTCGTGTTCTTCCTGTCGATGGCCGCCACCGCGCTGATCGCCTTCCCGATCGCGAGCTTCCTGCCTGGCCTCGGCAAGGATTTCTTCCCGACCGTCGATTCCGGACAGATCAAGCTGCACCTTCGCGCGCGCACGGGAACGCGGATCGAGGACACGGCTGTCCTGAGCGACGCGGTCCAGCGCACGATCCGCGAGGTCATCCCTCAGCGCGAGATCGCGAGCATCGTGGACAACATCGGATTGCCTTACAGCGGCATCAATCTGTCCTACAGCACCTCGGCGCCGATCGGCCCCGGCGATGCCGATATCTTCGTCTCGCTGAAGGAGGGACATAGGCCGACGGCAAAATATGTGCGCGAGCTCCGGCGCGAGCTCGCCGAAACCTATCCGTCCACCCTGTTCGCATTTCTGCCGGCCGACATCGTGAGCCAGATCCTGAACTTCGGCCTGCCCAGTCCGCTCGACATCCAGATCACCGGATTCAACGTCGCCGGAAATCTCGAATTCGCCAACAATCTGTTGAAGAAGGTTCGCACGATCCCCGGCGCTGTCGACTTGCGGGTTCATCAGGCTTTCGACTACCCGCAGCTGCGCGTCAATGTCGACCGGAGCAAGGCCCAGCTGCTCGGTCTCACGCAACAGAACGTGGCGAGCAACATGCTCGTCTCGCTCTCCGGCAGCTTCCAGACATCGCCGTCCTTCTGGATCGATCCCAAGACCGGAACTCAATACAACGTGGCGACCCAGACACCACAATACCGGCTCGACTCGCTCAACGATCTCGCGACGACGCCCCTGACGGCGCCCGGCAGCGGCGGCAATGCGAGCCCGCCTCAGCTCCTCGCCAATGTCGCGAGTTTCACGCGGAACGCGGGACCCGCGGTCGTCAGCCACTACAACGCCACGCCGGTCATCGACATCTACGGCTCCGTGCAGGGCATCGACCTCGGCTACGTCTCGAACGAGGTCAACAAGATCGTCAAGGACGCGGCGAAGGACTTGCCCCGAGGCTCCCAGATCATGGTGCGCGGTCAGGTGCAGACGATGACGCAGTCGTTCAACGGGCTGCTGCTCGGCCTGCTCGCCGCGGTCGTGCTCGTCTATCTCCTGATCGTCGTGAATTTCCAGTCCTGGCTCGATCCGCTCATCATCATCACCGCGCTTCCGGCGGCGCTCGCCGGCATTGTTTGGATGCTATTCGTGACCCACACTCCCGTCAGCGTGCCCGCGCTTACGGGGGCCATCATGTGTATGGGCGTGGCGACCGCGAACAGCGTGCTCGTCATCAGCTTCGCGCGGGAGCGCATGAACGCCGGCGACGACCCGTTCACGGCCGCGCTTCAGGCCGGCTACACGCGCTTCCGCCCCGTGCTGATGACCGCGCTCGCGATGATCATCGGCATGATCCCGATGGCGCTCGGTCTCGGCGAAGGCGGCGAGCAGAACGCGCCGCTCGGTCGCGCCGTGATCGGCGGCTTGGTCTTCGCCACGGTGGCGACGCTCTTTTTCGTGCCGACCGTTTTTACAATTGTCCACGGCCGCATTCTCGGCCGTGGAGCGCGGCCGAGCTGATATTCGGAGATCGCCATGTTTGTGCCGAACAAAGACAGTCTGCGCGTCCCCCCGGACCAGATACGCCGTTACGCGCGGCTGGCACTCATCGTGGCAATCGCGGTCGCCGTGATCGGTGTCGGCGGCCGGCTTGTCTGGCGCGCGATCCTCGGACACGAGACCGCGGAGATCGCAATCCCGAACGTCGCCACCGTCAGGTCCGACGGAGCGACCGGAGGCGATGACCTCGTGTTGCCCGGAAACGTGCAGGCTTATAATCAGGCCGCCATCTACGCGCGGGTCAGCGGCTACCTGAAGAACTGGCAGACCGACATCGGGACGCCGGTCACGAAGGATCAGGTCCTGGCCGAGATCGACGCGCCGGAGCTCGATCAGCAGCTCCGTCAGGCTCAGGCGGATCTGGCGACGGCACAAGCCAATTATCGTTTGGCCGACCGGACCAACGTGCGCTGGCAAGCCTTGCTTGCGACCGACTCCGTGTCGAAGCAGGACGCCGATGAAAAGGCCGGCGACGCCGCCGCGAAAAAGGCGCTGGTGGACTCCGCGAGCGCGAATGTGGAACGTCTGAAAGAGCTGCAATCCTTCAAGCGCGTCGTCGCACCGTTCGACGGCACCGTCGTCGCGCGCAACACGGATATCGGCGCGCTGATCAATGGCGGCCAGGGCACGGGCACCGAGCTTTTCCGCGTCGCCGATACGCGCAAGCTCCGCATCTATGTCTTCGTTCCCCAGCCCTATGCAGGGGCGGCGAAGCCTGGGACGATGGCATCGCTTCACTTCGCCGAGCACGCCGACAAATCCTATCCGGCAACGATCGTCCGCACCGCGAACGCGCTCGATCCCGCCTCGCGAACGCTGCAGGTCGAGCTCGAGGTCGACAACGCGGCGGGCGAGCTTTTTCCTGGTGCTTATGCGGAGGTCCATTTCTCCTTGGCCGCGAATGGCGCGACACAGCGGTTGCCGGTGACAACCCTGCTGTTTCGGCCGAGCGGCCTGCAGGTGGCGGTCGTGGGGGCGGACAATCACGTACACCTCAAGACCGTGACGCCCGGGCGCGATTTCGGCACCACCATCGAAATTCTGGCGGGGGTCGACAAGAACGACAATGTCATCGTCAACCCGCCCGACTCGCTCGCCGAAGGTGACGTCGTCCGCGTTGTCGCAACGCCGGCCAAGCCTGGTGCCCCATCCGAGAAGACGGCAAAGAAGGAGTAGACGATGAGGCCTGCCGTCTCGTTCTCGGCCCTCGTGCTCGCGATAGCGCTCACGGCCTGCTCCTTTGCGCCGCGCTACAAGGTCCCGGAGACGGTGGCGACGCCGGTCGTCTATCACGAAAGCGGAACCTGGAAGCCGGCGCAACCCGTGGATTGGCAAGCGCGCGGGCCGTGGTGGACCGCCTTTGGCGACGATGATTTGAACGCGCTGGAAGCGCGGGTCGTGCCGGCCAATCAGGACCTCAGGGCAGCGTTTGCGCGGCTCGCCCAAGCGCGCGCGCAGGCCCATGTCGCGCGCTCGGCGCTGTTTCCGACGATCACCGTCGGCCCGGAGGTCTCGCGCACGCGCGAATCCAAGAACTCGTCGCGATATCAGCCCGGCACGTCGCCCTTGTCCAACGACTTTCTGCTCGTCGCCGACGCCTCTTACGAGCTTGATCTCTGGGGGCGCGTGCGAAATGGGGTGCGCTCGGCCAACGCAAGCGCGCAGGCGAGTGCCGCCGATCTCGCGACGCTCGATTTGAGCCTTCACGCCGAGCTCGCCAGCAATTACTTCGCCTTGCGCAGCACGGATGCTCAGGTCGCGATCCTCGATCGAACCGTCGCGGATTATGAGCGCGCCTATTCGCTTACGCAGAACCTCCACAAGGGAGGCGCCGCGTCGGCGAGCGATATCGCCCAAGCTCGCGCCCAGCTTGAGAGCGCGAAAACGCAAGCCGCCGACATCAGGCTGAGACGGGCTCAATTGCAGCATGCGATCGCAGTGCTCGTAGGAGAGTCCGCGTCCGCCTTCGAGATCGCGCCGGCCCCAGCGCCGATCGGGTTGGCACCGCCGGGCCTCGATCCGGGCCTGCCCTCGGCTCTGCTCGAGCGCCGCCCCGATGTCGCGGCCGCGGAGCGGCGCGTTGCCGCGGCAAATGCGGACATCGGCGTTGCGCGGGCCGCCTATTTTCCGGTCTTCAGTCTCGCCGCGTCGGCGGGCTATGACAGCACCAACGCGCAGACCTGGATCGAGGCCCCGAGCTCGCTCTGGTCGCTCGGGTCTTCGGCGGTGTTGACCGCGTTCGATGCCGGGCGCCATCGCGCGCTGTCGCAGCAGGCGCGCGCTGTCTATGACGAGACCGTCGCGAATTATCGCGGCAGCGTTCTCGACGCCTTTCGCGAGGTGGAGGACAACATCGCGGCCATCCGTCAACTGGAGCAGGAGGCGGTGAGCCAGGACGCCGCCGTCGACGCTACGCAGTCCGCCTTGCAACAAGCCAACAACCGCTACAAGGCGGGAATCGTCACCTATCTCGAAGTCGTCACGACGGAGAACGCCGCTCTTCAAGCGCAGCTCCTCTCGCGAGACATTCAGCTCAGACGGTTTGTCGCCACGATCCAGCTCGTCAAGGCGCTGGGCGGGGGCTGGCAACCCGACAGAATTGCCCAAGCGAATGCCGGCAACGAGAAACATGAATAACGGATCCGTTCAGGGATCATAGGGAGGACACATTGGGCACGCACCGCACTTGTATGCGCGATCAGGTTCGTGATGCCATCGTTTCCAAAATTCTCGATGGGACCTATGCACCGGGCACGCGGCTGAAGGAGCTCGTTATTGCGCGCGAGCTCAATGTAAGCCAGGCGCCGGTGCGCGAAGCGCTGCGCGAGCTCGCGGCATTGGGGCTTCTTGAAACGGAGCATTATCGCGGCACGCGCGTGCGCGGGATCAATCTCAGGGAATTGCGCGAAGCGTATGAGCTGCGTATGACGATCGAGGAGGCTTCGGCTCTGCGGGCGCCGCCTCCCAGTGAAATTGACCTCAAACACCTCGAAGCGGATATCGAAGCCATGAAGGCGGCCGTACGCTTGCAGAATGTTGATGCCTATCTGAGCGCGGTCGTGGATTTCCATCGCCGCATTGTCCAGATGTCAGGCAATACGCTGTTCCTGCGCGCGTGGGAGCACATGGCCTGGGACATTCGCGCGCGGTTCGCGGCGCGGCGCATTCGCGGCATCGGCCTCTACGACCCGACGCGCACACGTATCGTCGCCGCTCTGCGCAAAGGGGACCGCGAGCAGGCCGCCCGGCTGCTCAGGGAAATCATCGAGGGCCTGCTCTCCCATCTCGACAGCTTCAAATCGGACGAGCACGTCGCGGCCTAAACGGATCTCCGCTCCCCCGAAGCACGCAGCCTTTTCTTCTCGACGCGCTCCATAAAGCGATCGCTCTGAATGATGAAGCGGTCGTGATGACCCTCGCAGATGATATCCAGCTCGTCGCGGCAGAGGATGTGAAAGCGCAGCTTGCTGCCTTCTACCGAGACAAGCTCGACCTCTGCCGTGACGCGCATCGACACCGGGGTCGCGGCGCTGTGACTTAAATCGACATGGACACCGACCGTCCGCTGCTCGGCCGCGAGATACGGCTTCAAAGCCTCGATGCAGGTCCACTCCACGAAACCCACGAGGAAGGCCGTCGCGAAGACCGGCGGCATATCCGCGAAGCCCGTGTAGTGGGTTGACACCGACGGCACGGTCAGCGACGCGTCGACGACGAGGCTTTGCGTATGACGAAGGCCCGGCTTCAGAGCGTTCTCCAGCATGTATTCCTCCTTGAGTTGATCAATGACCGGCTTGAGACATATCGACGGCACGGCGCGGCTTGGGCGCCAGCCAGATGACGAACGCGGCGAGCGCGAAGGCCATGGTTACGATGAGCATGATTTGGTTGGTCGCCATGATCACACTCTGGCCCTGCACGAGATGATCGATCGAGACGAGGGCTTCGTTCTGCCCGAGACCTGAGGCCGTCAAGGCGTGCATGGCCTCCCCGTGCCTGTCGGTCAGACCCGAGAGATCGGCATGGACCGCATTGGTCTTGTCTTCCCACGCCGTCTGGACAAGCGAGGTGGCGACCGCGCCGGACATGGTGCGCAGGAAATTCTGCAGCCCCGCCGCGGACGCCGTTTCTTCCGGCTCCACGCTTCCGAGCGACAGCGCGGTCAGCGGCACGATGAAGAGCGGCATGCCGATTCCCATGAGGAGCAACGGCAACGCGATCTGCCAATAGGTGACGTCGTTGGTGAGCGCCGTGCGCTGCCACATGATGAAGGCGATCCAGGCGAGGCCCACGAACACGATGCGGCGCGGATCGACCTTCGCCATGCGCTGTCCTACGACCGGCGCCATGACGACGGCAAGAACGCCGGTCCAGGCCATCGTCATGCCCGCCCATGTCGACGTGTAGCCCATATAGGATTGGAGCCAGAGCGGGGTCAGCACATTCGAGCCGAACATCGCGCCATAACCGAGCGCCAGCGTGATGACGCTTGCGGTGAATCCACGATGACGGAAGATGCGCAAATCGACGATCGGATGACGCTCGGTCAGCTCCCAGATCACGAAGAGGACGAACCCGATGCCGGCGACGAGCGCGAGAACCCAGATCTGCGTCGATTCGAACCAGGCGTTCTCCTTGCCCGTATCCAGCATGATCTGCAGCGCGCCGACGAAGAGAATAAGCAGGCCCAAACCAACCTTATCGATCGGCGCCGCGCGCGGCGCTTCCTCATAGGGCTTCAGCATCTGGAACAAGAGCGGGCTGCAGACGAGCGCGATCGGCACATTGATGAAGAAGATGAGCGGCCAGGAGAAGCTATCGCAGATCGAACCACCGACGATCGGGCCGAGCACCGGCGCGATCAGGGTCGTCATCGCCCACAATGCCATCGCGACATTCGTCTTCTCCTTGGGGAAGATGCGCAGCAGCATGGTTTGCGACAGCGGCATGAGAAGACCGCCGCTCAAGCCCTGCAACACGCGACCCAAGACCAGAAACCCGAGCGAATGCGCGAGGCCGCAGAAGGCGGAGAACAACCCGAACAGCAGCATCGCGGAAGTGAACACGCGCACGGGACCGAAGCGCCCCGCGAGCCAGCCGGTCAACGGCACGATGATGGCCTCGGCCACCGCATAGGACGTGATGATCCACGTGCCTTGGCTGGCCGAAATGCCGAGACTGCCGGCGATCGTCGGCACCGACACATTCGCGATCGTCATGTCCAGCACAGCGATGAAATTCGCGCTCGCGAGCAGGATCGCCGCGACGAACAGCATCGGGCCTTTCAACGCGCCGGGCCCCGCGGCTTCGTGTGTGCTCGACATGTCTCAGTCCTCCGTTGTGTGGTTCCGCCGTCTCAGGTTCTGGTGTCTATCTTGGCGCGCATCGACAATCCGACACGCAGGGGATAGGCCTTGAGCTCCGCGGGATCGAGGCTCACGCGAACCGGCACACGTTGCACGACCTTGATCCAGTTCCCGGTCGCGTTCTGCGCCGGGATGATGGCGAAGGCCGACCCCGTGCCGCCGGACAGGCCCGCGACATGGCCGTGAAATGTGACGTCATCGCCGTAAAGATCGGAGGTCAGCGTGACGGACTGGCCGACGACCACCTTTGTGAGCTGACCTTCCTTGAAATTCGCGTCCACATAGACCTTCCCGATCGGGACGATCACCATCAAAGGGGAGCCGACCTCGACGCGCTGGCCGACTTCGACGTTCCGATTGGTCACGACGCCGTCAATCGGCGCTGCGATGGTCATCCGCGCGAGCACGAGTTGCGCGACGTTCAGCCGGGCGGTGGCTGCCACCAATCCCGCTTCGGCCGCGGCGAACTGGCTGCGCGCGGTGGTGAGCTCCTCGGCTGAGATGGCACCCGATTTGTCGAGAAGCTTCCGCCGGTCGTAATCCATCTTCGCGTGGTCGTAGTCGGCCTGGCCCTTGGCCCGGTCGGCCTCGGCCTGCGCGAGCGCGAGCTTTGCGTCGGTGTCGTCGAGTCTCACGAGCACCTGGCCTGCCTTCACCACCTGTGTGTCGGAGACGAGGACATTCGCGACAGGGCCGCCGGCCAACGGCGTGACGCGTGCCGATTCCGCACCGACATAGGCGTTGTCCGTCGACACGTAGTGAGAGTCGACGAGTACCCACCGCGTGCCCGCGACAATACCGGCGATGGCGAGCACGCTCGCGAATCCGAGAAGAAGCTTCTTCCGGTTCTTCTTCATCTTCGCGTGGACGGCATCGTCCTCACGTTCGGCAAAGCTCTGCGTCATAGAGGCGTCGACGGGGCGGATTGAGAGTTTCGGCATGAGAGTCTCCTATCTCTAAGCAGTTTCAATTGAATCAGGCGGCTTTGAACCCGCCTCCGAGCGCACGCACCAAGGCGATGTCCAGAGCGAAGGCCTGGGCTTCGAGATCGGCGACGGCGCGACGCTGCGCGACGAGGCTGTTTTCGATGCTGAGCGTGTCGATGTAGCTCGAGACGCCGCCCTCATACCGGCTCCGGGCAGCCCGATAGGATTTTTCGGCGGCGTTCAGCGCGGCGCGCTCATGCGCAAGCTGGCTCTCCAGGGCGCGGCGATCGCTGACTGCGGTCGCGACATCGCGCAACGCATTCGCCAAGGTCTGGTCGTAGAGCGCGACCGCTTCGTCATAGGCGCCGCGCGCCTCGCGATAGGCGCCTTCGATCCGCCCGCCCTCGAAGATGGGCAGCGTGATCGCAGGACCGATTTGCGCCGCCGTCAGCATGCCACCGCTCAGCGCCGAAAGGCCGAGCGTCTGCAGGCTGGCAAGCCCGGAGATATTCACATTCGGATAGAAATCGGCGTGAGCGACATCAATCCGCTTGGAGGCGGCTTCAGCATTCAGACGCGCGGCGACGATGTCGGGACGGCGGCCGATCAAATCGAGTCCGACCTGCGCCGGCAGACCTGCGGAGGCGATCGTCGGAGCTTTTGGAAGGGCGATCTCGAGCCCGCGATCGGGTCCTTTCCCCAACAGCGCGGCGAGCGCATTCCGCGTCGCCGCGATCGCACCGTCGGCCGCCGCGAGATCGCCCCGGGCCGCTTCGAGCTCCGCCGTCGCCTGCTGCGCCTGCCCTTCCCGTTCGAGGCCTGCCTGCAGCCGCCGTTTCACCAGCCCGGCGCTTTCATCGCGCAGCCGGACGATGTCCGCAGCCGCCGCGCGGATCGACGCATAGCGGCGCAGCTCGGCATAGGACGTGGCGACCGCCGTCGACAGTTGCAAACGCGCCGCCGCGGCTTCCGCGTCCGCGGCCTTGGCGGCTGACGTCGCCGCGGCGAAAGCGGCGCGGTTGCGGCCGAAGAAATCGAGCTGGTAGCTCAGCAGGAGCTGGACGTTCGAGCGTGTGGAATAGCCGTTGGGAAGCGCGTCCCCGATCGTTGCCGGAATGTTGTCGGCGGAGACGTGTTGATATCGCGGGCTGACGGAGCCTTGCCCGGTGAGCGTTGGGAAGCGCGACGCGCCGGCTTGCGCCGCGACGGCTTCTGCCTGACGTACCCGTGCGGCCGCTGCGGCAAGGTTCGGCGACGAAGCCAGAGCTTCGTCGATCAGCGCGTCGAGCTGGGAATCGCCGTAGCTTTCCCACCAGCGGTCCGACGGCCAGGACGACACCGGCGCGGCGAAGGACCGCGCGACTTCGTAGCGCGCGGGCAGCGACAACTCGGGCTTGGCGCCGAGGTCGGGCACCCGCGCACAGCTCGCGAGCAACACCGCGGTCAATGTCAGGAGGCCACGCCCAGATGTTCCGATCGATAGCGACATCTTTCTCTCCCTGCCCGCGAGCCGCCGGGTCCACACCCGGATGCCTTGGCTCACGCTCGAAATAAAAGAAAACCTTTCTTTTCTTTAAGTCAAGCGGTATACTCCGAGAAATTCGGCGCCGATACCGTGGACTGGCGCTAAGGAGCTGAAATGCAAGGCAAAAAAAATTTACAGACCCAACGGCGGACAGGTCCGGGGCGGCTTTCCGCCAAGGAGACCGAGGAGTTGCCCGATCGGCTGCTCGACGCGGCGCTCGGCCTTTTCACCACCAACGGCTTCGGCCAGACGACCATGGAGCAGATCGCCCGCCAGGCCGGAGCCTCGACCAAGACCATCTACAGCCGCTATCCCAACAAGATGGAAATCCTGATGGCCGTGATGCGGCGGCTGGTCGAACGCACCGTTGCGGGCCATACCGCCGTGATGCCGCGCGCAGAGGATACCGAGCCGCGCCGCTTCCTGGTTGGCTTCTGCCTGCAGATCGGCAAAACGATCGCCGGGGATGGCGCCGCGCTGACACGTCTCGTCTTCTCTGAGGCAATGCGTTTTCCCGAATTCCAACGGCTTCACGCAGCGACGATCGGACGCGGCGTGGCTACGCTCACCTCCGCGTTGCAGTATTGGCACGCTCAAGGTCTTCTCCCCCAACTCACCGACGCAAAAGAATCTGCTTCACTTCTGTTGAGCATGGCCGTGGACCGCACGCGCGTTCTGATCGCGGTCGGAATGATGCAGACCCCCGAAGACATCGAAGCGCAGGTCAGGTTCGCCGTCGATCTGTTCCTGCGCGGCGTTGGTTACGAGAGCGGTCAGGCCTGACAGGGCTCATTCGAATCCGCCTCAAGCGATTGTGAAGTCATGGGATCAAGACGATCAACGTCTTGTGTCATGCATCGCGAAGAGATGTGGGAACTCGCCTCCCGACCACCTGTTTCCCTGATGACGTGACGCCCTGCGGGATCGCTTGGGCGCGCGCTTGCCTCAGGACATTGGACAGTTGGAGATCAGCATGAAACGTATCGTCACGATCGCGGCGGGACTTGGACTTCTCGTAGCTCCCAGCCTCGCGCTCGCACAATATTCGAGCGGATCTCAGGGATCGACCACCACGCCTTCGGGCACCACGGATCCGAACTCGGGCCCGACAGGAAGCACCGACAACTCCTCAAATCAGACGGATGGCACGGCCAAGAAGAAACATCATCACGCAAAGCGTGACCAAGGCTCGCCGAGCGGAACGTCAAGCGGCAGCAATCAATCCGGCAGCGGAAGCGGAGCCTCCGACACGGGAAGCTCGTCGGGCTCCGCGGGCACGACGAACAGCGGGAGCGGCATGCAGTAACGGTTGCGGAGAAGCGCCGGCGGACTCAGCTTCCGCCGGCGCTTTTCACGAGTTGGGCTCGCGCCCCGCCCGGACGGCGGCCATCGTTTCTTCGCCGAACATTTCCGTCACGAGGTCGAGCATCAGCGGGTTCTTGCGCAACTGCGCGCCACCATCCACGCTGAGAATCTGCCCTGTCACCCATGACGACTCGGGCCCCGCGAGGTAACGCACGGCGGCGGCGATGTCAGGCGGCACTCCGGTGCGGTTGAGCGGGATCTCCTCGATCACGGCTTTGTAGACGCGCGGATCTTCCGACTCGTGCTCGCCGAGCGGCGTGCGTGTCAATCCCGGCCGGATGACGTTGACGCGGATTCCCGCAGGCCCGAGCTCTTCCGCCGCGCCGCGCGCCAGCTGCTCCATCGCGCCCTTCGCCGCCATGTAGATGGACATCCAGGGCGTGCAATTTCCGGCGGCGTTCGAGGAAATGCACACGATCGAACCCCCGCGCTTCAACCGGGCGGCGCCGTAGCGCATCGTCAGAAACGCGGTGGTGAGATTGTAAGTCATTTGCTCGTGGAATGTTTTGAGATCGTGCATCAGGAAAGGCCTGAACACGCCGCCGCCCACGCAGGGCACCACGATGTCGAGACAATTCTGGATCGCATACGCCTTGGCGATTGCCGCGCGTGTGTCGTCTTCGGACGCTGCGTCGCCGGCGAACAACTCGACCTGTCCGTCGGGAACCTCACACAGAATTCGGTCGCGCGCCTGCTCGAGCACCTTGATGCGACGCCCCATCAGCAGCGCCGCCGCACCGTCCCGAACGAGATAGAGCGCGCTTTCGGAGCCGATGCCACCACCGCCACCGGTGATGAACGCCGTCTTGCCGCTCAGAACCTTGCTCCCTGTCATGATCGCCACCCTGTGTTGTTCTTTTATGGTTCTCAGAACGTGACACCGGCAAGAGGCCGATAGCGAAAGCCGTCTCCGCTGCGCGCAATTTGGCCCACATGCGGCGGCGGGAAATGCGCAGGCAGCATAAGATGGCCGCGCTCGGCGCATTCTTCCAGGATTCGCCTGCGCGTCTTGGTCGCTTGCGCATGATCCTCGCACGCCACCGAGTTCACATGAGGATAGGCGATCTGAAGCGGCGTGTGCAGGCAGTCCCCGGTGAACAGGCCGGACGATCCGGCGCTCCGCGCCCGGATGATCGAATTGCCTTCCGTGTGCCCCGGCGCCGCCTCGACGACGAGAGCGTCATCGACAGCGTAGCCGTCATCGACGAGCGTGACCTGACCCGCCTCGACACAGGGCAGAATGCTGTCCTCAAAGACACCTTCCATGCCCATGCCCCCCGCACCGCCGGTCCTTGGATCCCAATGATTGAACTCTCGGCGCGAGAACAGATACCGCGCATTGGGGAATGTCGGCACCCAACGGCCGTCGCGCAACCGCGTGTTCCAGCCCACATGATCGGCATGAAGATGGGTGCACATCACGAAATCGACCTGCTCTGGTCGAACGCCCCGATCAGCGAGGCGCGACAGCCAGGGCGTGTCGAGCATATGCATCATCGGCAGCGATCGCGTCTTGCCGTTTCCCATGCAGCTGTCGATCAGCACGGTGTGATGACGCGTCTTGACGATCCAGCTGTGCATGCTCAACACAAGATTTCCGCTTGCCGGATCATAGGCTGACGGGACAAGCCAATCGCGCTGCGCCTCGATGGCATCATCCGGCAGGCCGACCAGAAATTCGCTGGCCGCTATAGCCGGCCCACAGGACTCCTCGACCCGGTGGACGGAAAGCTCGCCGATCTGCAGACCTTTCATGAGCACCTCCCTTTTTCTAGTGTCCAATCTTAACGCAGCGCATTCCAAGCTGCGGCATATTCTTTTCCGGACGAGGACACGACATGCCGGATCGGGATATGGCGGAGATAAGCCATCGAAACGCCCCGTGTGCTCAGCGTTTGGGTCTCGTTCCGACAATGACGGCTGCATAGACGCAAGGCTCGTCGTAGTGGTTCTCCCAGGCGTGCATCACGCCTCCCATGACCAGGCACGACCCGGGCCCGAGCGTGCGCCGCTCTCCATTTGGCAAGACAATGTCGACCTTGCCGGAAAGGATCACCTCATAGTCAATTGAATTGGTCTCGTGCATTCCGGGATTGTCGGTCTGCACCGCAGCGTCGCTCGACTTTACGGTTTCAGACACATTCAATTTTCCCGCCGACCGCGCAGGAAAGCACATCACGCCAAACCGTGAGCCGCCGGGCGGCGGGAAGCTCATGTCTGCAGGAACTTTTCCCATGCCTTCCGACAGATCGAGAACGCCATCGGTGCCCCAAATGAACGCGGCCTCGACCGTGCCGGGAATGCTGAGCGTGCAGAGTGGCGGCACTTCGATAAATGTCGCTTCTCCATCTCTTCCCGGAGCAGCCACAACGACATGGATGTTCTTTATGTCGTTCATCGAAACTCTCCCTTCAGGCTGGTGCTTTCTCAACGTTACCGCGAGCATAGGATGAACTTGAATCACGCGTGATCGATCGCCGCAGGCTTCAGGCGGCCATCGTGCGCCCTCACTTTTTTGGACGCTTCAAAGGGTGCGGCCATTCGGCCAGATCGATCTGAAGCACGTGGTCGTCCATCACCATCCAGCGCGACGCCGTGAGGTCGATGAACTTGGCTTCGTCCTCGATAATCGTCTGCATGAACGGCAGCCTGATGAATGCATCCCGCGCCTCGAGGCTTTCGAACCAGCCCTCCGAGAAGCCGTCGAAAAGAAGATCGCTCTGACTCAGCGGATCGGGTTTCAGATGGTGCTGGATGTATTTCTTCAGATACTTGTCGCCGCCGGGCGTGCTTGCGACCAACGGCCCGTGGATATTCATCCAATGATCTCTGAACTGATCGTTCGTGAGATCCGGGCGGCGCTTGTAAAAGCCGAGGAAACGTATCATCGGGGCTACTCCTCCGCTGTAGGGCAATGTTTTCTTGCGTTTGTGCTGTCCGGGTAGCAGCATCCTTGTTTTTGGAGGGTCCAGCCTTCCAAAAAGAGTGCTGGGCCACAAGAGAAAAAACACGAGGGAACCCAATGAAGGCGCCTGAACGCTTTTCACAAAGCTGGGACTATCTGCACGATGTCGCCAGCAAGCGCTGTGGTTTTACGGATTTTGGCGAGGATGACTACAGCACGGGCTTGCACGTCTTGCTCGAGTCACTGGACGTCGATCCACAGTTCACACCTACGGGCCGCGAGATGGCCTGGGACACGATCGTCACTTATCTCACCGCACGCCTCTATGCAGCGGAAGGCTGGAAGAGATATCCCGAATGGAGGGATTACAAGCTCAAGAAACCCATTATCATCTGCGGCCATCCCCGCACGGGGACGACCGTGTTGCATAAGCTGATGAGCGCGGATCCGCAATTCCAAGGGATTCAGAACTGGCTGACCAAGGCACCCCAGCCGCGTCCGCCCCAAGAGGAATGGGCCGAGCATCCGGCGTTCAAGCGGGCGGTGCAGTGGCTCGCCAATCAGCACAGCGCCTCACCGGACATTGCGACAGCGCACCACGTGGTTGCGGACGAAGTTGATGAGGAAAACGAACTCCAGGGGGGCACCTTTTCGAGCAACATCTTTGCGTCAATCTGGTATTGCGCAGGCTACGACGCGTGGTGGGCGACGCGCAGCGAGCGACCGGACGTGATGCGCGAGTTCAAGCTGCTCAAGCTCATCGGTTGTCATGAGCCCGACAGGCGCTATGTGCTCAAGAACCCGGCCAGCATCGGTCAGCTCGACTATTGGTTCGAGGAAGTGCCCGACGTCTGCGTCATCCAGACCCATCGGGACCCCTTGAAGGCCGTGCCCTCCATCGCCAGCACCATCCATTTCTACAAGCGGGCCCATGAAGGCGAAGCCGCCGAGCGCACGCGCAAGATTTTAGGTCCGCGCGAATTGGAGAAATGGGCCGCGATGGTCGATCGCGGTCTGGTGACACGCGCAGCGCAAACAGGACGCAAGAAGCAGTTTTTCGACGTCTATCACACGGACCTGCACGCAAACCCCATGAAGGTGATCGGCGAGATCTACGACCATTTCGGGCTACATCTCAGCGCCGAAGCGGAAGCCGCGATCGCCGCGCGGATCGAGGACAATCCCGAGGGCCACGGCAAACACCACTACGATCTCGAAAGCTTCGGTCTCACCCGCGCGATGATCCTCGAGCGTCACAGCCGCTATATTCAGACTCATGGGCTCGATCGATAGGGATCCCGAGGCGCGCCGGCAATGACACAGAGAATGTGTCCGTACTAGCGGAAGTGCCGGAGGATCTTTTCCGCGAACCCCTCCCAGAGGCGCTTCTTGTCCTCCAGCGAAGAGCGCTTGCCGAGGTGGAAGAAGGCCGGCATGAACTGCACGGCGGTCACGCCGAGGTCCTCGGCGCGGCGGACGGCATCGACCGTCAGCCGGCCGGTCAGCTGTTCCTTCGGGATGATCACGATCTCGAACGGACGATCCGCACGGTCTGCCTCCTTGCGCAGACGCTGCAACGTTACCAGTCGCTCGGGCAAGACATTCAAGTCCGTAGCGGCGTCCATCCAGCCATCGCAGAGCCGTGCGGCCCGGCGCATCACCGGCTCGCTCGCGCCCGAAGCGATGATCGGCACGTCACCGGGAGCCGGCAACGACCGTAGTCTCGGGAACGAAAAGAATTCGCCTTGGTGCTCGACGATGTCGCCGCTCCAGAGTTTGCGCAGAACGGCGATCATCTCATCGGTGCGCCGGCCGCGCGTGTGGAAATCGACGCCGTAGACGTCGCATTCCTCCTTCATCCAACCGACGGCGGGGCAGAAATACAGCCGGTTCGGCGCCAGCGTGGCCAACGTTCCCGTCGATTTAGCGACATCGATCGGATTGTGCGGCGGCAGAATGAAAATGCTTTGGAACAGCCGGACCTTTTTGGTCGACGCGGCGATCATGCCAAGCGCCACCCAGGGCTCTACGAACGACCACTTCTGCTCGATCGTGAAAAAGGGCTTGGCTCCGTCGGCCTTCGAGCCTGGATAGGGCGAATTGATCTCCTCGGGGATGAAGAGGTGGTCCGAGACGCCGACCGCGTCGAAGCCCAGCTGCTCGCAGAACTGCGCGGCTTCGATGAGCTGCTCGTCCTCCACGAATGCCAAAAGATTCCAGAATTTCATCGTGGCTCTCCCTGCCTTATGCGCCTCAGTAAACGATCACGCTCCGGATGCTCTCGCCCTTGGTCATAAGGTCGAACGCATCGTTGATGTTCTCGAGCGGCATGACATGGGTGATGAGATCGTCGATGTTGATCTTCCGGTCCATGTACCAGTCGACGATTTTGGGCACATCCGTACGGCCGCGCGCGCCACCGAAGGCCGAGCCCTTCCATACACGGCCCGTGACGAGCTGGAACGGCCGCGTCGCGATCTCCTGCCCCGCCCCGGCAACGCCGATGATGACGCTTTCGCCCCAGCCACGATGGCAGCATTCGAGCGCCTGGCGCATCAGCTGCACGTTGCCCACGCATTCGAAACTGTAATCGGCGCCGCCCTTGGTCAGCTCGACGAGATGCGCGACGAGATCCCCCTTCACATCTTTGGGATTGACGAAGTGGGTCATGCCGAACTTGCGTGCAAGCGCCTCACGCGCCGGATTGACATCGACGCCGACGATGATGTCCGCGCCGGCCATTTTTGCGCCCTGGATGACATTGAGGCCGATGCCGCCGAGACCGAAGACGACGACATTGGCGCCGGGCTCGACTTTCGCTGTGAAGATGACCGCACCGATGCCCGTCGTCACACCACAACCGATATAGCAGATCTTGTCGAAGGGCGCGTCGCCGCGCACCTTGGCTACGGCGATCTCGGGCATCACAGTGTAATTGGCGAAGGTCGAGCAGCCCATATAATGGTAGATGGGCTTGCCGTTCTTGGAGAACCGGCTGGTGCCGTCGGGCATCAATCCCTTGCCCTGGGTCGCGCGGATCGACGTGCACAGGTTGGTCTTGTGGCTCGTGCAGGATTTGCATTCGCGGCATTCGGGCGTGTAAAGCGGAATGACGTGATCGCCTTTCCTGAGGCTCTTCACGTCGGGCCCGACGTCGATCACAATCCCTGCCCCTTCATGACCGAGGATGGCGGGGAAGATCCCTTCGGGATCCGCTCCCGACAGCGTAAATTTGTCAGTGTGGCAGACGCCCGTCGCCTTGATCTCGATCAGGACCTCATTGCCTCTGGGTCCCTCGAGCTGAACGGTCTCGATCGACAGCGCCTTGCCCGCCTCCCAGGCCACCGCGGCTCTGATATCCATCTCGACCCTCCGTCGCTGTCACGCCAAGCCAACCCGAGTCACGAACCTAGCATTCCGCCGGATCGGGGGCCCAGGCTCGAATTGATCCTTTGAGAACTCCGTGTCCTCCCGGACGACACGCGCCCTATCTAACGGATAGGCGGCTCCGCCGCCGGGGACCTTTCGGGAAGCGCTTTAGTTGCTTTTGGCCGGGGATGCCGCGAGGGGGCTTTCGGGTGCTTCTTTCAGCAAGGTGTTATGGATCCAGCCCTGCTTAGGCTCGGTTTTGCCGCTCGTGTCGGCGATTTGCACGCGGGTCCAATTGCCGTTTCGCTCGACGATCGTGACCTGACGGCCGGCGGAAAGCGTGACGATAGCCTTGCTGTCCGTCGAAGGGCCGCTGCGCAATTTGGCGCTGCTCACCACCTCGGTCATTTGCGGCTTGGCGGGTTCGGGCGTTGCCGGCTCGACCGCAATTGCAGCTTGAGGCGCAGCGGAATCCTCGGCAACTGTCGCTGGAGTAAAGCGCGACGTCATTTGATCTGTCAGCGAGCTGATGCTCGATCTCAGGCTGTAGGGCAGATAGATTTCGATCTTGGGATAGACGACAGTGGCCGTGGCGGCCAGAGCCGTGCCAAACCCGATGGCGATCAAGAAATCGCGGACAACGTTGTTCTTCGGACGCTGAGGCTCGATGCGTTCACGCGGAGCATAGTCGTCAAAATCCTGGTTGGTTCGAAGCCTGATTTGCGTCTCGCGCGCGGGCGCTATCTGAGCCGCCTGCTGCATCGCCTGGGCGTGAGAAAGTTCTCTCTCTCGTTCGGCAAGCGTGGTCTGTGCCTGGTCCAGCGCTGCCTGAAGATACTGGATGCGGGCGTCGTCGCCGGAGGGATGCTCAGCCGCAGCCCGTTGACCGACATAGGCCAACTCGGCTTCAGCCTTTTTCAAACGCGCAGTCAATTCGGCGAGGTCTGCGGTCGAAGCCTCCCGCCATTCGGCCTCGGCCGTTGCGAACCGGACCGACTCCTTGGCTTTCCATGTGCGCTCCGCCTTGGCGAGCGCCTCATCCATCTGCGCCTTGAATTCGTCCACGGCCTGGTCCGCAGTCGCTCTCGCCTGCGCCAGCCCGGCGTCACGCTCGGCAAGTGTGGCTTTCAGGGTCGCAATGTCTTTGCGAAGACTGTCGCGTTCGAGGGTCGCGGCCTCGTCGTGGGAGGCGCGGTCGTGGGCCTGCTTCGTGGTCAACGCCGCTTCGGCGGCTCGCAGCCGCGCGGTGATTTCCGCAAGCGCGACCGATGATCGTTCTTTCCACTGCGTTTCGGCTGCGATGAACCGCGCATCCTCGTTGGCCTTCCAGTCACGCCGCGCCTCTGCGAGCGCATCCTCCATCTGTGCTTGGAGCAGGCCGCGCACCTGTGCCGCAGCGACATCGGCCTGAGCCGACGAAGCCTCGTGCTCGACCAGCACGGCCTTTAGAGATGCAATTTCTTTATGAAGCTGATTGCGCTCGAGGGCCGCGGCTTCATCATGGGCGGCTTGGTCGCGGCTCTGCTTCTCCAGCGCTGTGGCTTCGGCAGCGTCCAGGCGCGCCGTCATGTCCGCGATCGCCGTCGATGAGCGTTCTTTCCACTGCGTTTCGGCGGCGGCGAATCGTGCGTCCTCCTTGACCTTCCAGGTGCGCTCCGCCTTCGCGAGCGCGTCATCCATTTGCATTTGCATCTGGCTTCGCGCCTGCTCAACAGCCGCATCGGCTCGAGCCAGCGTTGTGTCGCGTTCCGCAATCCTGGCATTCAGAGACGCGATTTCTTTGTGAAGACGGTTGCGCTCGAGCGTCACCGCCTCATCACGCGATACGGCGTCGCGGGCCTGCTTTTCCGTCAGGACTTCGGCAGCCCGCAAGCGCGCCGTGACCTCTGCAATCGCGGCCGCCGCCTGCTCTGTCCATTTCGCTTCAGCCGCGGTGAAGCGCGCGTCCTCCTTGGCTTTCCAAGCGCGCTCCGCCTTCGCGAGACTCTCGCCTATCTGTGTTTGCGCGTCCTCACGGACTTTTTTGACCTCCCCGCCGACGACCGAGACGGTGTCGCGTTCGACAAGCTTGGCATTCAGAGGCACGATCCCCTTGGGTCCGCGATCACGCTTGAGGGCGGCGCCGGCCTCCTCCGCAGCTTTGCTCTGCGCACGCTCCGAGGCCAATGCGGCCTCCGCCGCCTTCAACTGTGCCGTCACATCGGCCAGAGCTTTCGTCGACTGCTTTTTCCATTGGGCTTCGGCCGCCGCGAGCTGCGAAGCCGATTCCGCCTTCCAGGCTTGCTCAGTTTTCGCGAGCGCCTCCCGGACTGGGTTTTCGCTTTGAGCTTGCTCAGCTCTCGCGATCGCCTCTTTCAGCTCGCTGTCCCGGCTGGCAAGCAGGGCGGTCGCCTTTGCCAGTTCGTCGCGCAGCGCGCCAATCTGCTGATCGGAACCGCTCTCAGCTGTTGCGTCCGTGTCGATGCCACCAAGCTCGGGCGTGACCGGAAGATCGAGCGCGGCGAGCACATTGGCCGAGCCGTCAGCGACGCTGATCACCCTTAACGTGAGCGTATGCGCCTTGTGGAATTTCTCCGGCAGAAAGTAGATGAGGTCTTCCAGCTCGTCGGTTGCAAACGACCAGGAGCTGTTACCGTTGTTGCGCCCTGCCGAGAAACGGACGGCGGGCGGGAGCCCCTCGATCCGGATCGAGAGGCGCCCGCGCTTCTTATAGGGAGCGATCAACGGGCCGAGATCGAGCGGAATCGGGCGCAGGTCGGCAGATTCTTCGGCCGAAAGCCCCAAGGATTCGCCCGTTGGGTTTTTTCGGGCCGCTGTCGACCCTTTCGCAAGCGGGGCCCCACGTTGGGCCATGGCAGCAGGCTCCAATTCCGCCGGTCCGGCATATCACGCGGATCCTCACGACCGAGGTCGGAATCTTTCGAATTTGACGAATGTGTCCGCGGGCTGGACCCTAAGCCACTCGCCGCTACCGCTGCGTTAGAAAAACCCCATGCGATTGCTTCAATCTGTCATCAACGGATTAGCCTTAACCGAGAGGAGCATTGGCAAAGTCTGGTTGAGCCCCCGACTACGCGGAAGCACTTAGGTTCTTGGCGTCGGTCCAATCGATGTTGGTGGCGGGCTGCTTCCAGTAGCAGTCGACCTTCGTGATCTTGCCGCGCGCATCGAGGTCGAGGATCAGGGAAACCTGAACGTTGTAAGTCGTGCTCGAATGGGGATTGATGGCCACAATCTCCATGCAATGCACAAAGGCCTTCCTGCCATCCGGGGAGCCGCCTACGGCATAGGTCTCGCCGCCATGCTTCGGCATCGCCTTTTTGATGTCGTAGAGAAACGCCGCGTAGGCCTTCTTGCCCCTGATGACGTCGGTTTCCACTTTGTCGTGCGGTCCGATGCGGACAATGTCGTCGGCAAGAAGGTCAACCGTCTGATCGAGTTCGTTGGCACAGAACGTATCCCAGAATTTCTGGCCGATTTCGGCCGCGGCATTGGCATTTGACATGCTGAGATCCTCCCTCCGTGGTGCATTGATTTGACGGTCGTATCGTGAGCCTGATTATGTCGATTTGGAACTGAGCTCGTAAGGCAATCGTGAGGACGATCGCGGGCAGCCTAGGAATCTAGTCATACACCTAATTGCGCACCCGGCAGGCCGGCGCTAAAGAAAACAACGCGATGCAACGACCGCACCGAGCAAACACCAAGGTCAACGGGATGGCGATAAACGCATGAGCGCCTCCGCGCAGCCCGCAGCCTCTCCCGTTCTGGAAACACCGTTCCAACTTCGCGTCGCGATGTTCTGCATGATGCTTGCGACCTTCATGCAGTCGCTCGACCAGACGATCGCCGTCGTCGCCCTACCACATATGCAGGGAAGTCTTCAGGCGGGACGAGACGAGATCACGTGGGTACTCACCTCCTACATCATTGCGTCGGCGATCATGACGACGTCTGTCGGCTGGGTCTCCACGCGCTTCGGCCGAAAGAATCTCGCAGCAATCTCCGTCATCGGCTTCACGGTGACTTCGGCGTTGTGCGGGGCAGCACAGACGCTTCACGAGATGATCCTGTTCCGCCTGCTCCAAGGCCTTTGCGGCGCATCGCTCATACCGCTTTCCCAGGCCCTCGTTCTCGATCGCTATCCGCTGGAAAAGCGAGGCCAAGTTCTGAGCGCGTGGTCCGCGGTCGTCTCGCTCGGCCCCATTCTCGGTCCGACCCTCGGCGCTTGGCTCACAGACTCCTACTCCTGGCGCTGGGTCTTTTACATCAATGTTCCCATCGGCATTTTAACGGCCGTTGGACTTATTCTCTGCCTCAAGGAACCGCCGCGTTACCAGATCGACCGTTTCGACACGTTCGGCTTTGTCACCATCAGCCTCGCCTTGGGCGCGCTGCAACTCGTGCTCGACCGCGGCACGCGGCTCGGCTGGTTCGACTCGTCCGAAATCCTGTTGGAAGCGATCATCGGCGGCGTGGCAAGCTACCTCTTCGTCGTCCACATCTGCACCACGCGCGGCGGCATATTTCCAACCGCGCTGTTGCGAGATCGAAACTACGTTTTCGGGGTCGTGCTCACATTTGTCGTCGGCGCCTTGATCATCTCGACGGCGGCGCTGCTTCCACCCTATTTGCAGACGCTCGGCGGCTATTCCGTGCTCGAAGCGGGATTGCTCCTGGCGCCGCGCGGTCTAGGCTCACTCGTCGCGTTTCAGATCGTCGCGCGCATCGTGCTGCGGACGGATCCGCGCCGTCTCATCATCGGCGGCTCGCTCCTGACCATCGTGACCATGTGGCAGATGGCCCGTTGGACTCCGGCCGTCGACGCCCTCACCGTCGGCGTCACAGCCGCGGTACAGGGCGTCGGGATCGGCTTCATGTTCATGCCGATCAACTTTCTCTCGTTCTCGACATTGAAGCACGAGCTGCGAACCGACGGCGCGTCGTGGCTCACGCTCGGGCGCTCGATCGGCTCCGCGCTGGGCATTTCAATCACCTCGACGGTGATCAGCATTATCTCGCAGGAGATGCACTCCGAGCTGACGGCAAGCCTGACGCCGTTCAATCGGTCGCTGTCCGTCGGCGCACAAGGACTTTACTGGAACCCTGCGATCCCCTTCGGGGCTCAGGCTCTCGACGATATCGTGAACTGGAACGCCGCCATCGTCGGCTATTCCGATGCGTTCCTTCTGATGTTCTTTCTCAGCATCACCGCGCCGGCGGTCGCCGTCTTGATGCGCAGACCACCAGCGGCGTCGGCGCCTTCCGCAGCATCGACGCAGGTGGTCGAGTGAGGCCCACGATCTTTTCTTCAGCTCGTCGCGAAGAAAATGGTGCCCAGGGGCGGAATTGAACCACCGACACGCGGATTTTCAGTCCGCTGCTCTACCAACTGAGCTACCTGGGCCTATGGCTGGAGGGCCGAAGAAAGGGAGCGCGTCTTATAGGAGAGAACCGAACCTCTGTCCAGACGGACGCGGGAGCCGATAAGCTCTTGGGCAATCTGGGCTTTCTCTGGCGGCAACGGTGGAAGCGCGCGGCTGGCGGGGCCAAATCCTTGGACTAGCCGTCGTCCTTTTCGGGAGGTTCCGGCGCCTCTTCGTCCTCTGCGGCCTCGCCCGGCACGACATAGACCCCTTTCAGCCAACGCGACAAGTCGATGTCGGCGCAGCGCTTCGAGCAGAACGGCTTGAAGGCGAGGTCCGTCGGCTTCTGGCAGATGGGGCAGACACGCGCGACCGGAGACGCCGGCTCGGCGACCATCACGCAGGCTCCCGCACCGCTTCCACATCGAAGCGTTCGCGCGCGTAATGACGGATGACGTCGACCCTCAAATTCTGACCGACGCGCTCGCGCAAGGGCTCGAGCACGCTGTGCGAGCGCGCCGTGATCCACGCGCCGACTTCAGGCGCGACACGGACGCGGATCGCGCGGCCCGGAGCGGCCTGTGCTTCCGCCTGCACGCGACGCAGAACATCGTTGGCCACCGTGCCTGCGCTACGCATGCGGCCTTGCCCACGGCAGGTCGGGCACGGTCCGGTTAGCAGCCGGCCGAGCGGCTCGCGCACCCGCTTGCGCGTGATCTCCACGAGCCCGAATTCGGACATCTCTGTAATCTGGACGGGTGTGCGGTCATTGGCGAAGGCCGCGCGCAGCACCGCCATCACTTTCTCCACACATTCCGGTGTTTCCAAATGAATGAAATCGGCGACGATCAGACCGCCGATGCCGCGCAGCCGCAGCTGACGCGCGATCTCGTGGGCCGCTTCGACATTCGTGCGCAACGCCGTCTCCGCAAGACAGCCCGCTTCAAGGCTGCCGGAATTGACGTCTATGGACGTCATCGCCTCGGTCGTCTCGACGGTGATCCAGCCGCCCGACGGCAGTGAAGCGCGGCCCTCCATCGATTGGTCGATCTCGTCCTCGACATTGTAGAGATGGAACAAAGGAGATCTGTCCTGATAGAGCTCGATGCGCCCGGCAAGATCCGGAAGCACGGACTGCGCATAGCGCTTGGCCTCGGCGAAGGCCGCCGCGTCATCAATCAGCACACGGATAGTATCGCGATCGACATGATCGCGCAGGGTCAAGGCCAGAATTCCGAGATTGCGGTGAAGATGGGTCGGCGGCGAGGCCTTGGCGCGCCGTTCCGTGATTTCGCGCCATTGCTGCCAAAGGCGATCGGCATCCTCCTCGAGCTCGTGCTCGGTGGCGTCGAGCGCCGCGGTGCGCGCGATGAATCCCGATTGAATGCCTTGATCACGTCCGCGTTGCTGCAGACGCGCGATGACGGCGAGCAGCCGTTCACGATCGGCTTCGTCCTCGATACGGCGCGACAGGGCGGCCAGGTTCGAGTTCGGAACCATCACGACGTGGCGGCCGGGAAGGGTTGGGCCCGCCGTCAAGCGTGCGCCTTTGTCCCCGATCGGATCTTTGATGATCTGGACCAGGACCTCGTCGCCCTCCCGCACCAGTTCGCTGATGGGCGGCACGCGCGAATTGGGCTCCTCGCCCATATAGTCGACGGCAATCCGACGCGCTTCGCGGGCCGAGAGAAAGCCCGCCCGCTCCAGCCCAATCTCGACGAAGGCTGCCTGGACCCCCGGCAAGACGCGGGTCACGCGGCCGAGCACGATGCTGTTGACATGGCTTTCGAGCCGGCAGGCCGACGGGGCATCATCGTCCGGACGCGCCCGGTCGTAGATCACCTCGCTCAGGCGGCCGTCCTCGATCAGTGCGACGCGTGTCTCCCCAGGGCTTACGTTTATCAGGACTTCTTTCTTTCGCGACATTGGAACCTGTCGGCCGTTCTTTCGGGCAAAAGGGGGTTCACCTTAGCATGGCCGGATGAGGCTTCTGCCACGCCCAGTCGCCCTATCGCTTGATCAAATGAGAACTCAGCATTTGGAAAGTCTCGAAAAGGGGCAATCCCACGACATTGGTATACGACCCGCTGAGCCATGGCGTGAAGGCCGCCGCCCGCCCTTGGATTGCGTAGCCCCCGGCCTTGCCCCGCCCCTCGCCACACGCGACATAGGCCTCGATCTCGGCACCGGTCAGACGCTTCATCCGAACCTGGGACGTCGACAGCCGCAATGTCGCGCGCGCGGAAGGATCGAGCAGCACTACCGCCGTGATGACGCGATGGCGACGGCCGCTCAACAGATCGAGACAGCCACGCACCTCGGCGTCGCTCTCCGCCTTGGGCAGAATCCGCCGCCCGCAAGCGACCACCGTATCGGCAGCGAGAACGATGCAGCTTCCGAGCGTGGCCACCGCCGGCAAGGCCGCCGCCGCAGCGGCTTTCGTCTGAGCGATGCGCTGCGCATAGGCCGGCGGGAGCTCGTCGCGCAGGGGACGCTCGTCGATTTCGGGCGCGACCACAAGTGCGGGCTCGAGGCCCAGCTGGCGCAAAAGCACGAGCCGGCGCGGCGAGGCGCTTGCCAAGACCAACGGAGATATCGTCGTGAGAGAGGGAAGCGCTTCGTCTGCGTGCGACACGGTCGACCGCGCCTGCCGTTTACTTGAAGCGGTAGGTGATGCGCCCTTTGGTGAGATCGTACGGTGTCATCTCAACCAACACCTTGTCGCCGGCCAGAACGCGGATTCGGTTCTTGCGCATCTTGCCCGCGGTATGGGCGATGATCTCGTGATCCTGCTTCTCAAGCTTTACGCGAAAGGTCGCGTTGGGCAAAAGCTCGGTGACCGTTCCTGGGAATTCCAACAATTCTTCTTTGGCCATGCCTCGTCCTTTGGAGCAGTGACACCTGCCACCGCGGTGGCGGGAGAATGGGCGCGGGATTTGTGAAAATCAAGCCTGCCGGGGGTTCAAGGATGCTCCGAAGAGGCGCCCAACCCCGGCGAAAACCGTCCCGTCAGGCGCTTGAGGAGCTCTTCGCGGAGCGCCCGATAGGCCGCAAGGCGCTGCTCGCGGCTGCCTTCCACCAGTGTCGGATCTGTGGTCGGCCAGAAATCGGCATCCACGGCCATGGTGCGGACCAGCTCCAAGGCCCTGGCATGGGCCTCGGGCGTGAGCGAGATCACCACAGCGAAATTTGTGTCCGTGAGATCGTCAAACGATTTGCCTGCGTGATGCGAGATATCGATGCCGATTTCCTTCATCACCTCGACCGCCAGGGGGTCGATCACCCCTTTGCACACGCCGACCGATTCGACATAGACGCGATTGCCGAACAAGTAGCTCATGAGCCCGGCCGCCATCGGCGAGCGCACCTGATTGAGATTGCAGGCGAAGAGCACTGCGTGCGGGAGATTTTGGGCCTTACTGCGCATCGGTCATCCCCTGATGTGCAGCACGCAGATGAGCGTGAACAGCCGTCGCGCGGTCTGAAAATCGATCGCCACCTTGCCGGCCAGACGTTCGCGTAGCAGCTCCGAGCCTTCGTCGTGAAGCCCACGGCGGCCCATGTCGATCGCCTCGATCTGCGCCGGCGTGGAGCTTCGGATCGCCTTGTAATAGCTGTCGCAAATCAGGAAGTAGTCTTTCACGATACGCCGGAAGGGCGTCAGCGACAGAATGACCCGCCCATGCGTTTCGCCGTCGCCGAGCGCGACGTCGAATGTCAGACGATTCTCGGTGATCCCGAGCCGGAGCCGATAGGGGCCGCCGGGCGATCCTTCGGGCGCGAAATAATTCTCTTCGACGAGATCATAGATCGCGACGCGGCGCTCATGCTCGATGTCGGCGTTGCGGTGCACGCGCTGAGGCTCGTCGAGCGTCAGCTCGATGATGCGGAACGGATCCGTTGGGGCGGCGTCGGGCATGCGGCGAGCTACACGGATTTATCGAGGCGCAGCGAGACTGCGCGCGCGTGGGCATCCAGTCCTTCGGCACGCGCGAGCGTCACGGCTGCGGGGCCGATCGCTTCGAGACCGCGCGGGCCTGCTTTGACGAGCGCGGTGCGCTTCATGAAATCGAACACCGAAAGCGCGGAGGCAAAACGCGCGCTGCGGCCGGTGGGCAGCACATGGTTCGACCCGGCGACATAGTCGCCGATCGGTTCGGGCGTGAACCGATCGAGAAAGATGGCGCCCGCATTGCGCAGGCGTCGCGCATGGCTGTCGGCATCCTTGGTCAGGATCTCGACATGCTCGGCGGCGATACGATCCGCCAGCGGCAAAGCATCCGTCAACGCGGCGACGATGATGATGGCGCCGAATTCCTCCCAGCTTGCGCGCGCGATGGTTTCGCGCGGCAGGAGCTTGAGCTCCTCCTCCACCATCCGCGCAACCGCGTCGGCGAACGCCGCGTCATCGGTGATGAGGATGGACTGCGCAGAGGCATCGTGCTCGGCCTGACTCAGGAGATCAGCCGCAACCCAGCGCGGATCGTTGTCGCTGTCGGCGATGACGAGAATTTCTGAGGGCCCCGCGATCATGTCGATCCCGACGCGGCCGAAGACCTGTCGCTTGGCTTCGGCGACATAGACATTGCCGGGCCCGGTGATGACATCGACCGGCGCGATCGTCGCGGTGCCGTAGGCCAGCGCCGCCACCGCCTGGGCGCCGCCAACGCGGTAAATCTCCGAAATGCCCGCGCGCTTGGCTGCGGCGAGCACCAAGGGATTGAGCACGCCGTCGGGCGCGGGCACGGTCATGACGCGGCGCTCGACACCCGCCACGCGGGCCGGGATCGCGTTCATCACAACCGAGCTCGGATAAGCCGCGGTGCCGCCGGGAACATAAAGGCCCGCCGCCGCGACCGCGCGCCAGCGATAGCCGAGCTCAACACCGGCGGCGTCCGTGAACCGGACATCGGAAGGCATTTGCTTTTCGTGATAGGCCTCGATGCGCGTCGCCGCGAGATCGAGCGCCGCCAAGGTTTCGGCAGGAACGGCCACCACCGCGCGGTCGATGTCGTCCTCGCTGACGCGCAGGGTCTCGGGCGCGAGATCGAGTCTGTCGAAGCGTCGCGTGAGATCGATCAAGGCCGCATCGCCATCAGCCCGAACCGACGCGATGATGTCGCCGACCGTAGCGCGCACATCCGCAGGCGCGTCGCGGCGCGCCTCCAGAAAGGTCTGGAAGCGACGCTCGAACTCCGGATCGCGTGCGTCGAGCCGCAAAGTCATGGCGTTGCCTATACCAGCCCAGGCCCCTTGTGGCGAGGCTTGCGCAGGGTGACGAAGCCGTGTCCCAAATCGGCAAGCCGGCCGTTGAGGCAGTCGACGCTGAGCGCGAGCTCGCCGCCGCCCGCGAACACGAGGCGTACCGTGCCTGCAGGCATCTCGCTCGGCTCAAACGTTACAGCCAAAAGCTCGGCGACATCGTTCCTGTGCGCAGGATCCAGTCGACGCGCCTTGACCGCGGTCACATCGTTGAAATCGAGTCCTGCCCGCATCCGGCGATAAGGCCTGAGGAACCGCCATTTCTGTGCGGCGTCGTCCCAGGCAAACCGGTTCATCAGCACAACGAACTGCCGCCGCGCCGGCCAATAACGGCAGTCCGAAACCCGTACAAGCGCGTCCTGTACATGCGCCGACACGACCGCCAGATCGTCGGCATCCTCGATCAGGAGCTTGAGGCCCCTCTCCGCCATCTCAGCCCTTAATGCGCTCGATGATCGCGCCGCAGGCGCCAAGCTTCGCCTCCAGCCGCTCGAAGCCGCGGTCGAGATGATAGACCCGGCTCACCACCGTTTCGCCCTCGGCGCCGAGCGCCGCAAGCACGAGGCCGACCGACGCGCGCAAATCGGTCGCCATGACGGGCGCGCCTTTGAGGCTCTTCACGCCGTTGATGACGGCGGTGCGGCCGGTCACCGTCACATCGAGCCCCATGCGCATCAGCTCGGGTACATGCATGAAGCGGTTCTCGAAGATCGTCTCGGTGATGCGGCTCGTGCCTTCGGCGGTCGCGACCAGCGCCATGAGCTGGGCCTGGAGATCGGTGGGAAATCCTGGGAATGGCTCTGTCACGACCGTGACCGCGCGATGCCGCCGGGCACCCCGCCGGACGCGCAGGCCGTTGGGCACGTCGTCGATCTCGAGCCCAGCTTCGCGAAGCGTCTCGAGCGGCACGCCGAGGAGGTTCGCCGGGACGTTGGCAAGCGTGACATCGCCGCCCGCGACGCCGACCGCCATGGCATAGGTCCCCGCTTCGATACGATCGGGAAGCACGCGGTAGGTCGCGCCATGGAGCGACGGACGCCCTCCCATGCGGAGGGTGCGCGTGCCGATGCCCTCGATCTTCGCGCCCATCGCGACCAGGCAGTGGGCGAGATCCACCACCTCGGGCTCCTGGGCCGCGTTTTCGATGACGGTCTCACCTTTGGCGAGGCTTGCGGCCATCAAAGCATTTTCGGTCGCTCCCACGGAGACGAAGGGAAAGCGGATGACGCCGCCCTTAAGCCCCTTGGGTGCGCGCATCAGAACATAGCCCGATGCGAGATCGACTTCGGCGCCGAGCGCCTCGAACGCGCGCAAATGCAAATCGATGGGCCGCGTACCGATCGCGCATCCGCCGGGCTGCGACACTTTCGCCTCGCCATAGCGGGCGAGCAGCGGCCCCGCGACCAGGAAGCTCGCGCGCATCTTGCGAACGAGGTCATAGGGCGCTTCGAAATTGGTGAGGTCATGGGCGCGCAGGCCCGTCACCCCGCTCCCGCGTGAGGCGACGGCAACGCCATGGTTGGCCAGAAGCTCCGCCATAAGCATGGTATCGGCAAGCTTCGGCAGATTTTCGAGCACAAGCTCCTCATCCGAGAGGAGCGCGGCCGCCATGAGCGGCAATGCGGCGTTCTTGGCCCCGCTGATCGGAATTGTTCCCGACACACGCCCATTGCCCACAATCCGGATCTTATCCACTAACTGGCCCCTCCC
>Ga0081455_10000141_pt1 | contig 84891 bp, 92 predicted proteins | sample TabmetS3T2R1_FD_70207 | JGI IMG/M metagenome (GOLD analysis project Ga0081455, IMG submission 70207) | Tabebuia heterophylla rhizosphere microbial communities from the University of Puerto Rico - S3T2R1 | ecosystem: Host-associated > Plants > Roots > Rhizosphere ... | reverse complement strand
CGGGGTCGAGTAAGCGGGTCGTGGTCAGAGGCCCCACCCCCGCCCCCGCCGGCCGCTGCCCCCCGCCCCGGTGCCGGAACCAGAACAGCTACTCCCCGTACAAGAACTGAGGAAGCCACAGAGTCATCCCCGGCCAGATGTACATGAACGCGAGGCACACGAGCACGATGATCATGTACGGCATCATCCCCGCGAAGATCTGATTCAGCGTCACGTGCTTAGGCGCCACGCCTTTGAGGTAGAACGCCGACATCGCGACCGGCGGGGACAGGAAGGCGGCCTGCAGGTTCACGGCGACCATCGTGCCGAAGAGGATGGGGTCGATGTCGAAGTGGCTCAGCAGGGGGATGAAGATCGGGCAGAAGATCACGATGATCTCGGTCCACTCGAGGGGCCAGCCGAGCAAGAAGATCAGGACCTGGGCGATGAACAGGAAGCCGAGCGGCGAGAGGTTCATGCCGAGCACCCACCGCTCGATCAGGGCCTGGCCGCCGTGCAGCGCGAATACCGCGGAGAAGAGCGCCGAGCCCACGAAGAGCCAGCACACCATCGCGGTGGTCTTGGCGGTCAGGAAGGTGGACTGCTTGAGGTTCTCGCGCAGCTCCTTCGAGGAGCGCAGGTTCCGGAGCATCGGTACCGCGGCGCCCAGGAACGTGCCGCCGATGGAGCCGGCCACCGCCAGCGACATCCAGGGCTCCTGCTCGTACCAGCCGAGCCCGACCCCGGCGAGCAGCCCGACCAGACTCCACCACAGGACCTCGCGACGGAACTTCGCCATGACCGCGAGGTAGAGCGCGCCCAGCGCGCCGATCGCGGCCGACTCCGACGCCGTACAGATGCCGAACAGGATCACTCCGAGCACGACCAGGGTGAGCACCCCGAGCGGCACCACCGAGCCGAGGAGCTCCTTCAGGATCTCGACCTGCTCGCCGTCCATGCGCCAGAAGTAGACGAGCAGCACCAGGCCGGCCAGGCAGGCGAGGCTCCAGAACCAGGCCTGGAAGTGCCGGGGGACCTTGCTCTCTGCCGGTCCCGTCGGCGCCTCCCGCAAGGACGTCATCTCCTCGGGCGGTCCCTCCGTCCTTCCCCCCGTGGCCGACTCGGACTCGCCGCCCGCTCCCAGCTCTTGCGGCTGGTCCGACCCGCTCGGCGTGCCGAGCTCCTCCGGCTTCGGCACCGCCACCAGCGCTCCGCGCGCGGAGGCGGGCGCCGCCACCGCGGCTTCCGGCGCGTTGTAGACCACGACGTACCACCATGTGAGGCCGAAGGTCACCGCGGTCAGCGCGATCGGCACGATCATCGCGCCCACGCTCCCGAGGACCGCGCGGTAGCCGCCGGCGCGGGCGAGGCGGGGGCGGAAGAGGGCGACGAGAAGGCCCGGCACGACGGTACGGCTGGCGCCGCGCTCGAGGACACGCAGGTACTGGGGCACCTCGACCCGGTACTGGTCGGGCGCCAGCTTGGGCGCGATCCTCGGATTGATGAGCGCCCAGCCGAGGATGTAGGCGAGGTAGAGAAAGGTCAGGAAGAAGCCCGGCAGCATCGCGGCCGCGTAGAGCTTGACGATGGATTGCCCGGCCACCGCGGCGTAGACGATCAGCATGACCGAGGGCGGGATGAGGATGCCGAGCGTGCCCCCCGCGGCGATGGCGCCCGAGGCGAGCTTGACGTCGTAGCCCGCGTTCAGCATCGGCCGCAGCGCGATGACGCCCATCAGCACCACCACCGCCCCCACGATACCGGAGGCGATCCCCCAGAAGGCGCAGACCAGCAGCGTGGTGATCGCCAGGGAGGCGGGCACCCGCCGGAACGCGAGCTGGACGCTGTGGAACATGCGATCCACGAGGGCTGCCCGCTCCATCACGTAGCCCATGAAGACGAACAGGGGTACCGAGAGCAGGGTGTCGTTGGTCATCACGCCGTAGGTCCGCTGCGCGATGAGGTCGAAGACCCGGTTGTCGTACCAGTGCGCGCTCGGGTCCAGGAAGGCGATGAAGCCGAAGACCATCCCGAGCCCCATCAGGGTGAAGGCGGTCGGGTAGCCCATCATGATCGCGACCACGATGAGGCCCAGCATGATGAGGCCGAAGGAGGGATCACTCACGGGCGCTTCTGATCGTCGCGAACCGCCTGCTCGTGCACCACCCCCTCCTCCATGACGCTGCGGTGGCGCGCGGCCTCGTCGATCGCCTTCGCGCCCTCCATGGCCGCCCGGCGCGACTCCTCGTCGACGTACTGGCTGTGGCCGAGCTGGGCGTCGATCACGTCGATCTCCTCGACGTCCTTCAGGCGCGCCGGCCAGGCCCCGGTGCGCAGGCACACGAGGCAGCGGACGATCTCGGCCAGCCCCTGGAGCATCACGAGGACCCCGGCCACCGGGATGACCGTCTTGAAGTGGTAGACCGGCGGCCCCTCGGCGGTCACGGTCGAGTGCTCGCCGATGCGCCAGGAATCGGCGGCGAAGCTGCCCCCCGCGTAGATCAGCCCCAGCATGCACGGGATGAAGAAGAGCAGGTACAGCGTCAGGTCGAGCGCGGCCTGACCGCGCGGCTTCATGTAGAGATAGATGAAGTCCGCCCGCACGTGGCCGGCCTGGGCCAGCGTGTAGGCCCCGCACATCATGAACAGGGTGCCGTACAGCATGCTGTTGAAATCGAAGATCCAGGCGGTCGGCGCGTTGAGGATGTAGCGCTTGAACACCTCGACGGACACCACCACGGTGAGGACGACGATCAGCCAGGAGAAGGTCTTGCCAGACCAGTAGCTGATCTCGTCGATGGCGTGGACCAGCCGCTGCGCGCTCACCGATTCACCGTCCGGACGGCAAGCAGGCCGGCCACCCGGCCGCCGCCGGATGACCGGCCTGTTCGCTGGTCACGGGCCGCTCAGCTCTTCTTGGCGGCCGGCTTGTTGAAGTAGTGGTTGTAGGCCATGCGGCGGCTGACGTTGGTATCGAGGTCCCACTTCACCGCCCGCGCGGCGAACACCTTCTGCGACTCCGCGATCTCCTTGAACATCGGATTGTCCGCCGACTTCTTCTCCAGCACCTCGTCGAAGATCTGCAGCTGCTTCTGCAGCACGGAGTCGGGGGTCTTGTAGAAGCGGACCTTGTCCTTGGTCTGCAGCTCGATGTAGTCCTTCGAGTAGCGATCGATCGACTTCCACGCCATGTCGGCCGAGGCCGCCTCCACCGCGTTCTCGATGATCGCCTTCATCTTGTCGGGAAGGGCGTCGAACTTCGCCTTGTTGAACGTGATCTCGAGCTGCTCGGCATTCTGGTGATAGCTCTGCAGCATGCAGACCTTGGAGACGTCCGCGAAGCCCAGGATGCGGTCGGAGGTGGTGTTGTTGAACTCGGCGGCGTCCAGCAGCCCCCGGTCCAGGGCGGGGACGATCTCCCCGCCGGGCAGCGCGTTCACCGCCGCCCCCATGCCGGTGAACAGGTCGATCGAGATGCCCACCGTCCGGAACTTGAGGCCCTTGAAGTCGTCGGGCTTTGTGATCGGCTTCTTGTACCACCCGAGCGGCTGCGTATACATGGGCCCGTAGGGGAACGAGACGACGTTGGCCCCGATCGACTGGTAGAGCTTGGTCAACAGCTGCTTGCCACCGCCGTACTTGTGCCAGGAGAGCAGCATGTTGGCGTCCATGCCGAAGGCGGGACTCGAGCCCCATAGGGCCAGGGCCGTCTGCTTGCCGTAGTGATACACGAGCACGCCGTGGCCGCCGTCCAGCGTGCCCTTGGACACGGCGTCGATCAGGCCGAAGGCGGGCACCACCGCGCCCGCCGGCAGCACCTCGATCTTCAGGTCGCCGCCCGTCATGTCGTTCACCTTCTTGGCGAAGTCCACCGCGTACTCGTGGAAGATGTCCTTGGCCGGCCAGGTCGACTGCCAGCGCATGGACACCGGCCCCTGAGCCTTGGCCACCATCGGGAACCCGAGCGTCGCCACGCCCGCCGCGGCCGCGTTCTTCAGGAACCGGCGACGCGGAGCCTCGACTGCTGTCCGCTGATTGCTCATCGGTCGTCTCCTTGATGTTCGACGTGAATGTGAGGACGGCCTCTGGATCGCTCAGCCCGTGCACTGAAATCGGGGGCGGCCGATGGGGGATAGTAACGCGCGCCCGCCTCGCACAAAAGAACTTCAGCGGCTCGCCGCCGGTTCCAATGTGACCACGATGCGCTCCTGGTCGCGGCGCAGCACCAGGGGCAGCGGGCCGTCCGGGCCGGCCGCGAGCAGGGCCTCCCGGACCGCGTCGATGCTGACGACGGGCCGGCCGTTGACCTCGGTCAGCACGTCGCCGACCTTCAAGCCCGCCCGCTCCGCGCGGCTCCGAGGCAGCACCGCGGCCACCGCGGGGGCCACCGTGGGCCGCGCCCCGCCCAGCTCGGGCTGCCCGTCGGGGTCTCGCACCAGGAAGCCGTACTCGGCGGCCACACGCTCGGCCGCGACCTGATCGGGCATCGCGCCCACCTTCACCTGCACCGGGCGGCGCCCCTCGTCCCGCCGCAGCACGGTGAGCCGCACCGTCTCGCCGACGGCGGTGGAGGCGACCGCCCGCTGGAGGGTCCGGGTGTCGACCACCGGCCGGTCGCGGAAGGCCACGACCAGGTCACCCGTCTCGAGCCCGGCCGCGGCGGCCGGTGTCTCCTTGATGACCTCCACGATGACCGCTCCGAAGCCCTCGCGCAGGCCGAAGCGCTTCGAGATGTCTTCCATCTCCTGCTCCGAGAGATCTCGGATGCGGACGCCGAGCCACGCCCAGCGTGGTGTCGCGGCGACGGCGGGCGTCGCGAGCGCGGCCAGCAGCAGGGCGGTGATGAGCGCGCGCCTCACGCCCGTCCACCCTCGCCGGTGAGATGGCTCAGGAGGTCGTCGAGCGCCACCGCCAGCCGCTCGAGCCGCCGCTCGACGTGGAGCTCCTCGAGCAGGACCTGGCGCACCGCGGCGGCCGGCAGAAGCGACGACGCCACCTGGTCGCAGAGCGCGGCCGGGTCGGAGAGGGCGTCGAGACTCTTCCGCAGCTCCACCCCCGAGCGGCCCACCGCGGTCAGGATCTGCTGGCAGCGGACCCGCACCCGGCTCGCCAGCGCCTCGACGGCCGGGCCATCGGCGCCGGTCTCCTCGAGCGGCGTGGCCGCGACCATGCGGTAGAGCGTGTCGGCCGGCAGCTCGCGCTCGATGCGCACCCGGCAGTCGCCGCGCAGGAGCAGATTGTAGCGGCCGGAGGGCAGGCGCTCCCATCGCACGATGCGGCCCGCCCCGGCCACCTCGTACACCGGCGGCTTGTCCTCGTAGGCGGCTTCGTAGCCCGGCTTGAGCCCGACCACCGCCAGGCGCTGGTCGCGCGCCAGGCAATCCGTGATCATCGCGCGGTAGCGGGCCTCGAAGATGTGCAGCGGCAGCATGGTGCGGGGAAAGAACGTGAGATCGGGAAGCGGGAAGATCGGCAGGGAGACCTGAGGCACTACCTCACCCGATACTCGGGAGCTTGAGCGCGGCCATCGCCTCGACCCGCTCGGCGGCCGCCGCCGCGATGGTGCGGAAGGCCTGCGCCTGCGCTGCGTCGGGCCGACCCACCGTGACCGGCACACCCGCGTCGCCGCCCTCGCGGGTCTCCATCTCGAGGGGAATCCGCCCGAGCAGCGGGACGCCGAACTCGTCGGCCACCCGCTGGCCGCCACCTTCGCCGAAGATGGCGTAGCGCCGACCGGTGTCGGGTGCCTGGAAGTAGCTCATGTTCTCCACGATGCCGAGGATCGGCACGTTCAGCTTGCGGAACATCCCGAGCGCCTTCCGCACGTCGAGCAACGCCACCTCCTGCGGCGTCGTCACCATCACCACGCCGGACAGAGGCACCACCTGCGAGAGCGAGAGCTGCGCATCGCCGGTACCCGGGGGCATGTCGAAGACCAGGTAGTCGAGCGGGCCCCAGTTGACGTCGCGCAGGAACTGCTGCACCGCGGAATGGATCATCGGCCCGCGCCACACCACCGCCTCGCGATCGGCCACCAGCAGGCCGATCGACATGATCTTGATGCCGTGCGCCTCGACCGGGATGATCTTGTTGTCGAACATGCCGGGCCGGCCCTTGGCTCCCATCATGAGCGGGACGTCGGGGCCGTAGACGTCGACGTCCACCAGCCCGACTTGCCGGCCCGACTGCTTGAGCGCCAGCGCCAGGTTCACCGCCACCGTCGACTTGCCCACGCCGCCTTTGCCGGAGGAGACCGCGACGGTGTGCTTGACGTCGGGAATCAGGTCCGGGGCGGCCGGGGCCGGAGGCTGTCCGTGCGCGTGGCCGGTGTGGCCCGGCGCGGGCTGCGGGCGCGCCGCGGCCGAGCCCATCTTCACGCTCACCCGGCTCACCCCGGGCAGCTGCGACACCGCGCGCGAGGCGCTGCTGTGCAGCTGGGCCTTCGTCGCCGGCGCCTGGCCCGCGAAGGCGAGCGTGAACGAGACCTCCGCGTCCTGGATGCGGAGCTCCTTGACCAGGCCGAGGCTCACGATGTCCTGGCCGCGGTCCGGATCGCGGATCTCACGGAGCGCCTCGAGGACGGTGCGTTCGGTCGGAGCGGCGGGCGTGGCCATGCTGTGTGAGCGCAGTATAGGGGGGCCCGACGGCCGCGTCAACGCGGAGCCGGCGTGGTGAGGACGCTCTAAGCCCTTGGAGAACTTGAAAAATCAGACGCAAATTGCTACAACGAACAGGTGCTCGGTGCCGACGACTTCCGCCTCGTGATGAGCCACTTCGCCACCGGGGTGACGATCATCACCGCGTGGGACGAGGGCGGTCGTCCCACCGGGCTCACCGCCAGCTCGTTCACCTCGGTCTCGCTCGACCCGCCGCTGATCCTAGTGTGCGTGTCGCAGAAGGCGCAGAGCTATCCTGCGATCAAGGCGGCGGGCCGCTTCGCGGTCAACATCCTCTGCATGGGCCAGGAGGGCGTCTCGCGACGCTTTGCCACCACCTCGGCCGGCGACGAGAAGTTCGTGGGCCTCGGCTACCGGAAGGGCCCGCTGGGACTCCCGGTGATCGAGGAGGCGCTCGCGGAGCTGGAATGCACCGTGGTCCACGCCTATCCCGGCGGCGACCACACGATCTTCGTGGCGCAGGTCGAGACCGCGGAGGCCCGCGGCCACCTCGGCAAGGAGCCGCTCCTGTACTTCCGCGGGAAATATTCCCGCCTGCATCCGCCTCAGTAGGCGGAGCGCCCGCGCTGATGGCGTCCATTCCCCTCTCCCGGCCCCCGGTGGACGATGAGATCAAGGCCGCGGTGTGCGCCGCCATCGATTCGCGGCAGTACATCTTGGGGCCCGAGTGCCGGGCATTCGAGCGGGAGTTCGCCGCCTACATGTCGGTGAAGCACGCGGTGGTCACCAGCAGCGCCACCGCCGCGCTCTGGATGGGCCTCAAGGCGTGCGGGGTCAAGGCCGGCGACGAGATCCTGGTCCCGTCGCACACCGCCTTCCCCACCGTGGAGGCCATCTGCGTCACCGGTGCTCAGCCGGTGTTCGTGGACGTGGACGCCTCCTACACCGTCGATCTAGAAGATGCCGCAACGAAGGTTTCTCCTCGGACGGTCGGCTTCGTGCCGGTACACCTCTACGGGCATCCCGCGGATCTCGACGGCATCCGGCGGCTCTGCGCGGAGCGCAGCCTGTGGCTCCTCGAGGACTGTGCGCAGGCGCACGGGGCGGCGTGGCGGGGCCGCAAGGTGGGCTCGTTCGGGCGGGCCGGGGTGTTCTCGTTCTACCCGTCGAAGAATTTGCCGGTCATGGGAGACGGTGGGCTCGTGGTCACCGACGACGATGACGTGGCCGCGCGGTGCCGACGGCTGCGCGACCACGGGCGGGTCAGCAAGGACGTGCACGCCGAGCTGGGCTTCAACCTGCGCTTCAACGACCTGCAGGCCGCGGTGGGTCGCGTGCTGCTCCGGCGGCTGGACGCCATGAACGACCACCGCCGCGCGCTGGCCGCCCGCTACCGGGCCGGGCTGGCCGACCTGCCGCTCGCGCTGCCGGTCGAGGCGCCCGGCGCGCGCCACGTCTACCACCTCTACGTGGTCCGGGCTCCCCGGCGCGACCGGCTCACCGCGTTTCTCCGGGCTCGCGGCATCGCCACCGGGATCCACTACCCGGTGCCCGCCCACCGGCAGCCCGCCATCGAGGTGGTCGACCCGCCCGTCCTGCCCTGCACCGAGCGGCTGGTGGACGAGATCGTGAGCCTGCCGATCTCGGCCGGGCACACCGAGGAGGAGATCGACACGGTCATCGCCGCGATCCGGGAGTTCTACCGCGCGGGGTGACCGGCCGTCGGTGACGGCCATCGCGCGGGGCGACACGTGAACATCCTGCAGATCTATCCGAAGGGCGACTACTTCACCGGCGCGGCCATCCAGCTGCGCGACCTCGCCACCGGCCTGGCCCAGCGCGGCCACCACGTGGTGGTGGCGACCCGGCCCAGCGCCCGATGGGAGCGCGCGTATGCCTCCGGGCTCGTGGTGCACGCGCCGGTGCCGATGCGGAGCGGGGTCGATCTGCCCTCAGCGTGGACGCTGGCCCGCCTCATCCGCGAGCACCGGATCGACGTCGTCCACTGCCAGAAGGGCCGGGCCCGCACGCTGGCCCTCCTCGCCGGCCTCGTGGTGCGGATCCCGGTGCTGATCCTCAATCGCGGGGTGAGCTTCATGCCCGATCGCCTCGGCCGCCTCGGGTACACCACCCGGCGGGTGGACGCGATCGTGGCGGTCTGCCAGTCGATCAAGCGCGGGCTGGTCTCGGCCGGTGTTCCCGCCGGCAAGATCGAGGTGATCTACTCGGGCACGGACCTGGGACGCTTCCATCCGGGGGTGGACGGCCGCGCCATCCGCAGCGAGCTTCAGCTCGGGCCCGGCCACGCCCTGGTCACCCAGGTCGGCATCCGCTCGTGGCGCGGCAACGACGACGTCCTGGAGGCCATGACCCGCGTCTGTCACGCCGCCCCGCACGCCCGCCTGCTCCTGGTGGGCGCCCCGCCCCCGCGGGTGCCCGTGCTCCGAGACAAGGCGTTCCGACGCGGCATCGGCGAGTCGGTGTTCGTGCTCGGCCATCGCGAGGACATTCCCGAGATCCTGGCCGGCAGCGACCTGGTGGTCGACGCCTCCTACGCCGGCCTCGGCCTCACCGGCTCGCTCCGCGAAGCGCTCGCGGTCGAGACGCCGGTGGTGGCCACCGACATCGAGGGCCACCCCGAGCTGATCGTCGAGGGCGAGACCGGCCTGCTGGTGCCGCCACGCAACCCGGATGCTCTCGCCCAGGCCATCCTGCGTGTGCTGGAGAATTCCACCCGCGCCAAGGCCATGGCCCGGGCCGGCCGCAAGCGCGTGGAGGCGCTCTTTTCGATGACCCAGAAGGTCCAGCGCACCGAGGCCCTCTACCAGCGGCTGCTCGGCGCGCGGAGGACTCGGTGAGCGCTCGCTACCGCCTGCTCGCGCGCCTGATCCCGTACCTGCGGCCGTACTGGCCGGTCCTGGCGCTGGGCGGGCTGCTGGCCCTGGTGGTGTCCGGCTCGGAGGCCTTCATCGCGTGGCTGGTCAAGCCGGCGATGGACGAGATCTTCCTCCAGCGCGACGTTCGGATGCTCCGGCTGATCCCGCTCGTCCTGCTCGCCGCGTACGTGGTCAAGGGCGTGGGGCGCTTCGGCCAGTCCTATCTGATGGCCTCGGTGGGCGAGCGCGTGATCGCCCGCATCCGCGGCGAGCTGTACGGGCACATCCAGTCCATGCCGCTGGCCTTCTTCGCCTCCCTGCACTCCGCCGAGCTGATGACCCGCGTGATCGTCGACGTCAACCGGCTGGCCCGCCTGTCGTCCACCGTCCTGGTGATGGCGGTGCGGCACGTCGGCACCATCGTCGCCTTGATCGTCGTGATGTTCCTGCGCGAATGGGTGCTGGCTCTGATCGCGATCGCGGTGTTCCCGGCGGTCGGCGTCGCGGTCCGGGCCATCGGCCGCAAGCTCTACAAGATCAACCGGCGCGCCCAGCAGAAGATCGCCGAGCTGAACGTGGTGCTGCAGGAGTCGTTCACCGGGAGCAAGATCGTCAAGGCCTTCGGGCGCGAGCGGCTCGAGCAAGAGCGCTTCGACCAGGTCAACGACCGGCTCCTCGCCCTGGCCCTGAAGGACCGCCGCGTCGACGAGATGGCGGAGCCGCTCATGGAGGTGCTGGGCGCGCTGGCCATCATGGGCGCGCTCTGGTACGGCGGCTACCGGGTCATCTCGGGCGCGCTCACCCCGGGCGAGTTCTTCTCGTTCACCGCCGCGGTGATCCTGCTCTACGGGCCGGTGCGCCAGCTCTCCCGCATGGCCAACACCGTGCAGCAGTCCATCGCCTCGGTGGAGCGGGTGTTCGAGATCCTCGACACCCCGCCCGCCATCGTGGACGCCCCCGACGCGCTCGCCCTCACCGGCTTCACCGACACCATCGTGTTCGAGGGCGCTGGATTCCGCTATCCGGAGTCGGAGACCTGGGCGCTGCAGGATATCTCGCTGACCGTGCGCAAGGGCGAGCTGGTGGCCTTCGTGGGCATGTCCGGTGCGGGCAAGACCACCTTGATGGAGCTGCTGCCGCGCTTCCACGACGTCACCGCCGGCCGCATCACGCTGGACGGACACGACCTCCGGACCGTGACGGTGGGCTCGCTCCGCGGCTTGATCGGCATCGTGACCCAGGACACGTTCCTGTTCCACGATTCGATCGAGTACAACATCGCCTACGGCCGGCCCGGTGCCACCCGCGCCCAGATCGAGCGGGCGGCCCGACAGGCCCAGGCCCACGACTTCATCGCCGCCCTGCCCGAGGGTTACGCGACTCCGGTGGGCGAGCGCGGGGTCAAGCTCTCCGGAGGCCAGGCCCAACGTCTGGCCATCGCGCGCGCGTTCCTCAAGGATCCGCCGATCCTCATCCTGGACGAGGCCACGTCCGATCTCGATGCGGAGAGCGAGTTCCTCGTCCAGCAGGCGCTGTCGGAATTGATGCGCGGCCGCACCGTGCTGGTGATCGCGCACCGGCTCGCCACCGTGAAGCACGCCGACCGGGTGGTGGTCGTGCATGGCGGCCGGATCGCCGAGATAGGCACCCACGACGAGCTGATGGCGCGCGAGGACGGCATCTACCGCCGCCTCGCCACGCTGCAGTCGCTCGACGCCCTGTCCGCCTCCTGAGGAGTCAGGGCGTCGGCCGCTCCACCGCGAGCCTACTCGCGGAAGCGGTTGACGATGGGCAGGCGCCAGTCCTTGCCGAAGGCGCGCGGGGTGATCTTGATGCCGATGGGGCCCTGCCGCCGCTTGTACTCGTTGCGGTCCACCATGGCGATCACGCGCTTCACCGTCGCCGCGTCGAAGCCGCGGGCCACGATGTCGGCCAGCCCCTGATCGCCTTCTACGTAGGCCTCGAGGATGGCGTCCAGCGTCGGGTACGGCGGCAGGCTGTCTTGATCGGTCTGGTCCGGCCGCAGCTCGGCCGACGGGGCCCGCTCGAACACCGAGCGCGGGATGATCTCCCGACCGGCGCGCCGGTTGATGTGCTCGGAGACCTGGTAGACCAGCGTCTTCGGCACGTCCTTGATGACCGCGAAGCCGCCCGCCATGTCCCCGTAGAGCGTGGAGTAGCCGACGCCGATCTCGCTCTTGTTGCCGGTGGTGAGCACCAGCCAGCCGAACTTGTTGGACAGCGCCATCAGGTAGTTGCCGCGGATCCGCGCCTGGAGGTTCTCCTCGGTGACGTCCTCCTTGAGCCCCTTGAACGGCTTGGCCAGCGCACGCCGGTAGGCTTCGAGGACCCGGGTGATGGGCAGCCGCAAGAACTCGATGCCCAGGTTGCGGGCCAGCCGCGCCGCATCGCCGCGGGTGCCGGCGGAGGAGTACTGCGACGGCATGGTGACGCCGGTCACGTTGGCCGTGCCGAGGGCCTCCACCGCGATGGCGGCCACCAGGGACGAGTCGATGCCGCCGGAGAGGCCGAGCACCACGTGGGTGAAGCCGTTCTTGGTCACGTAGTCGCGGGTGCCGAGCACGAGCGCCTCGTAGATCTCGTCGACCGGCTCGAGCATCGCCACCTCGTGCGGCGGCAGCTTCGGCCGCTCCGGCGTGGGCAGCGGGGGCAGCACGATCCGGCGTGACTGGGTATCCGTCGCCCGCAGCTTCTCCTTGCGGCGCCGCGAGTCGTGCAGCCGCGCCCGGAACACCTCGTCGAGGTCCAGGTCCGCGGCCACGAAGTCCTCGCGGAAGGCCTGGCCCCGGGCCAGGCACTCGCCCTTCTCGTTGAAGATGAACGACTGCCCGTCGAAGATCAGCTCGTCCTGCCCGCCCACCGTGTTCACGAACGCCAGGCAGACCAGATCGTCGGCCGCACGTGTGGCCAGCATCTTCTCGCGGAAGCGCCCCTTGCCCGCGTGGTACGGCGAAGCATTGATGCTCACCACCAGCTCCGCCCCCGCCAGGGCCTGGAGCGTGGTGGGCCCGGTCGGATACCAGATGTCCTCGCAGATGTTGGCCGCCACCACCGTCTCGCCGAGCGTGAAGACGGGCGCCTCGGTGCCCGACTGAAAGTACCGGTTCTCGTCGAACACCCCGTAGTTGGGCAGGTACTGCTTGTGATAGGTGCCGGCGTGCGCGCCATCGTGCAGGATGGCCGCCGCGTTGAAGATGTCGTCGCGCTTGTCCACGAAGCCCACCACCGCGGTGAGGCCACGGCTCGCCCGCGCCACGTCGGCGAGGGCACGCAGGTTGGCCTCGATGAAGGCGGGCTTGAACAACAGGTCCTCGGGCGGATACCCGGTCAGCACCAGCTCGGGGAAGGCCACGATGTCACAGCCCAGGCTGCGCGCGCGCTCCATGCCGGCGGTCACGATCCGGGCGTTGGCCTCGATGGCCCCCACCGTCGGATTGACCTGGGCCAGCCCCACCCGGATCCGTCGCATGGCGGTATTCTACCCTCTCCCGCTCCCGTTCACGGTCAGGTGCAGGCCGATGAGGATGGCGAGGCCGCCCACCACCGTGAAGACGGTCAGCGGCTCGCGCAGCCACCACACGCCGATCAGGGCCCCCGCGAGCGGCTGCACGTTGACGAAGATGGCCACGCGTGAGGCGCCCAGCCGCTCGAGGCACCAGTTCCACACCGCGTACCCCAGCGCGGTGATCACGACGCCGAGGTAGAGCGTCCCCACGGTGGCCCCGACGGTCCACCGCGGCGTCAGCCCGGCCCGCCACTCGAGCCACGCCAGCGGCGCCATGGCGAGCGAGCCCCAGAGGATCGACCACGCGGTGACCACCGGCACCGAGTGCCGGGCCAGCACCCCGCGGCCGACCAGCGAGTACGCCGCGTAGGCGAGGCCGGACAGGATCAGTAGCAGGTCACCGCGCCAGTGCGGCGCGAAGGACCGCGTCAGGCCGGGGATGCCGTCCACCACCACGATCAGGGTGCCGGAGACGGCGAGCGCGGCGCCGACGGCCTCCCGCCGGCTCAGCCGCTCCCCCAGCAGCAGCGGTGAGAGCAGGAGGAGCGAGGTGGGCTCGACGGTGATCAGCAGGGCGGCGTTGCTGGCGGTGGAGCGCTCGAGGCCCCAATTGCCGAGGCCGAAGGCCAGCGCGAAGCCCACCACGCCCATCAGGGCGATGCGCCGGTGGTCCCGCGCGGAGAGCTTCGCGGTCGCGAGCGTGCGCCCCGCCCAGGCCACCAGGATGAGCGCACCGATGAGGGAGCGCGCCAGCCCGAGCGTGGCCGCGGGCACGTCGTCGAGCACGACCCGGGTGACGCCATAGCTGGTCGCGAAGACGACGTTGGCGACGAACAGCAGCAGATAGGCGCTCGGCATGAGTCGAGGTCTCCGCCCGGCTCAGTGGAGACGGAGGCCGATGCGGGCCCACCGCGTGCCGCCTTCGGCGTCGGAGGACCAGTAGATCCATACCGGCCGGCCGACGATCCGGTCGCGCGCGAGCGGGCCCCAGTGACGGCTGTCCTCGCCCGCCTTGCGGTTGTCCGCCATCACGAACACCGCCTCGGACGGGATGCGAACCGGGCCCGCGTTGCCGGCGGCCCGCGCCATGTCGCTCCAGTCGGCGTAGGGCTCGGTGAGCGGCCGGCAGCCCTCGGCCCCGGGCTCGCAGTTGACGTAGACCGCGTGGCCGTCGACCACGATCTCGTCGCCGCCGACCGCCACGATGCGCTTGACCAGCAGCTGGTCCGGGTCGGCCGGGTCCACGAAGACCACCATCTCGCCGCGCCCCGGCCAGTGCGTCGACTTGTCCATGAGCACGTAATCGCCCACCAGCAGGGTGGGCGCCATCGACGCGGAGGGAATCCACACGCTCTCGAAGCGGCTCCTGACCGCGAAAGGCAGCGCGCCCGCGAGCGCCACCGCGCCGACGAGGACCAGCGCCCGGACGAGCCGGCCCGAGGAGTCCACGGGTCTCTACGCTAAGCCACCTGGGCGAGGACGCGATCACGTATAATCGCGCGCATGAAGCCCAAGGTGCCGTGGCTCCCGCACGAGGTCCAGCCCGGTCAGGTCACCGAGACGTGCCCGGTCTGCGGCGCGCGCAAGCTCATGCCGTGGACCCTGCGGCGAGACCCGCACCGGATCGTCCTGCTCCGCACGTGGGTGTGCGCGAATTGCCAGCACACCGAGGAGCGCGAGGAGCCGGAGACCTGAGGAGTGAAGTGGCCGGGCGCGCCCGGCTCAGCCCGCCGCGTTCACGAAATCGAGCAGGCTGCGAAGGCGGGCGTAGTCCGAGCGGTTGAAGGGCACCACCAGCCGCGGCAGGTCGGGCAGCTCGTCGCCTTCCCCGGGCACCGGCCCCGGCGCCTGGGTGGCCGGCTCGGTCAGGATGTCCCGGAACCGCACGTTCAGATCGGCCTGCACCGAGGCTCGGAGGGCGTGGCGGATGCGTAGCACGAGCGAGTCGCGCACGTAGCGCTGCGAGTGCACGAGGCGGTAGAAGCCCTCCACCTCCGCGGCGGCCTGCTCCACGTCGTCGGCGATGCGATAGAGGCTCGGATCGTTCGCGGACACCAGTCCGCGGCCGACCATCTCGCGGCGCACGAACTCGTCGAAGCGCTTCCAGTAGGTCCCGCCGGGCTCGTCCAGCATGACCAGCGGGAGCACCGGCGACTTGCCGGTCTGCACGAGGGTCAGGGCCTCGAAGGCCTCGTCCGCGGTGCCGAAGCCGCCGGGCAGGAAGACCATGGCGTGGGCCTCGCGCACCAGGAACAGCTTGCGGGTGAAGAAGTACTTGAACGAGATCAGCTTGGGATCGTCGGCGATCCAGGGGTTGGCCTCCTGCTCGAAGGGCAGCCGGATGTTGAGGCCGAACGACCGCTCCGCGCCGGCTCCCTCCTGGGCCGAACCCATCACGCCCGCGCCCGCCCCGGTCATCACCATCCAGCCCGCCCCGGTGATGCGCTTGCTGAAGGCGAAGGCCTGCTCGGAGATCGGGCTCGACCGCGGCGTGCGCGCCGAGCCGAACATGGTGACCTTCGGCACGTTGCGCCACGGCGCGAACACCTTGAACCCGTAGCGGATCTCCTTGAACGAGGCGTTGGCGATCTTGAGATCCGCGACGCCCGCGCCGTCTTCGTACATCTTGAGCGCGGTGGTGAGCATCTCGGCGTAGAACGGCCAGGCGGCTTCGGGGACCCGGAGGTTCTCCAGGAGGGCGTCCAGACGGCGGTTCGCTTCTTCGGACTGCAGCTGATACCGACGGTCAGGACTCACACTTGCAGTATACATCCCGGTCGTTTCAGGCCAGCGTGTGCCGGACCATCTTGCCCTCGACCAGGTACACCACCATCTCCGCGATGTTGGTGGCGTGGTCGGCCACCCGCTCCATGAAGCGGGAGATCAGGATGACCCGGATGGCGCGCGGGATCGTGCGCGGGTCTTCCATCATGAAGGTGAGCAGCTCGCGGAAGATCTGCTCCTTGAGCGCGTCCACTTCGGCGTCCTCACCGCAGATCTGCCGGGCCAGCGCGGTGTCCCGCGCGACGAAGGCGTCCAGGCTCTCCTTGACCATACGCTGGGCCCGCTCGGCCATGCGCGGCAGGTCGATGTAGGGCTTGAGCTGCGGCTCCCGGTTCAGCTCGAGCACCCGCTGGGCGATGTTCACCGCCTGGTCCCCGATCCGCTCCAGATCGGTCACGATCTTCATCGCGGTGGTGATGAAGCGCAGGTCGCCCGCCGCGGGCTGGTGCAGCGCGAGGAGGCTCACGCACTGCTCGTCGATCTCCACGTCGTAGGCGTTGACCTGCCGATCGCGCTCGATGACCTCCTGGGCGATGACGTCGTCGCGCTCGAGCAGCGCGCGCATCACCCGGCGGATCTGGTCCTCGACCAGCCCGCCCATCGCGAGCAGGGTCTGCTTGAGGGCCTCCAGCTCCTCGTGAAAATGCCGCTGCATCGCGCGCTCCTATCCGAACCGACCGGTGATGTAGTCCTCGGTGCGTCGGTCGTGCGGGGTGGTGAACATCTCCTTGGCCACCCCGAACTCCACCAGCTCCCCCAGCAGGAAGAAGCCGGTCCACTCCGACACCCGCGCCGCCTGCTGCATGTTGTGGGTGACGATGGCGATCGTCAGCTCCTTCTTGAGGTCGTGGATCAGCTCCTCGATTCGCGCGGTGGCGATCGGGTCGAGGGCCGAGCACGGCTCGTCCATCAGAAGGATCTGCGGATCCACCGCGAGGGCGCGGGCGATGCAGAGGCGCTGCTGCTGGCCCCCCGAAAGGCTGACCCCCGACTTGTCCAGATCGTCCTTCACCTCGTCCCATAGCGCGGCGTGGCGCAGCGCTCGCTCGACCTCCTCCTGGAGCTGGACCTTCTTCCGGATCCCGGCGAGCCGGAGCCCCGCCGCGACGTTGTCGAAGATCGACATGGTGGGAAACGGGTTCGGCTTCTGGAACACCATGCCGATGCGCCGGCGCACCTGCACGGGATCGACGCCGGACGCGTAGAGGTCCTCGCTGTTCAGGCGCACTTGCCCGGCCACCCGGGCCCCCTGCACCGTCTCGTGCATCCGGTTGAGACACCGGATGAACGTCGATTTCCCGCAACCGGACGGCCCGATGATCGCGGTCACCGCGTTGGGCGCCACCGTGAGGTCCACGCCCTTCAGGACGAGCGCGTCACCGAACCAGGCCCGGAGGCCCTTGACGTAGAGACCGTCCCCCATGCTCACCTCAGCGCGCGATGGTCCGGCCCCGCGTGGCCATCCGGGCCGCGAGGCTCGCCAGGAATACCAGCGTGATCAGCACGAGCGCCCCCGCCCACGCCTGGCGATGCCAGTCGTCGTAGGGGGCGATGGCGTAGGCGTAGATCTGCAGCGGCAGCGCCGCGATCGGCTGATCCAGCCCCTGGTGCCAGAAGCGGTTGCCGAGCGCGGTGAAGAGCAGCGGCGCGGTCTCGCCCGCGATGCGGGCCACCGCCACCATCACCCCGGTGAGGATGCCCGCGCGGGCCGCGGGCATGACGATGCGCACGGTGACCTTCCAGCGCTCGATCCCGAGGCCGAGCCCGGCCTCGCGGAGGGCGTTCGGCACCAGCCGGACCATCTCCTCGGTGGTCCGCAGCACGATCGGGATCAGGATGAAGCCGAGCGCGAGCCCGCCGGCCAGGGCCGAGAAGCGTCGCATCGGCAGCACCACCACCGTGTAGGCGAAGATCCCGACCACGATCGACGGGACGCCGTTCAGCACGTCGGCGATGAACCGCACCACCCAGGGCAGCCGGCGGTCCCGCGACTCGGCCAGGTACACGCCGCCGGCGATCCCGACCGGCAGCCCCACGCACATCGCGAGGCCGATCATGATCAGACTGCCCACGATGGCGTTGGCCACGCCGCCGCCCGGCTCTCCGACCGGCTTGGGCAGGTGCGTGAAGAAATCAAGGTTGAGCGCCGAGGCCCCCTTGACGAGCAGGAAGCCGAAGATCAGCAGCAGCGGACAGATGACGATGAGGGCCGAGAGCAACGTGAGCGCGCTCACCGCATCGCTCTTCCACCGCCGCAGTCGCGGGCTCATTCTCGCTCTCCGCGGGTCGGGCCGCCGACGCTCCACACAAGCAGGCGGGCCAGGCCGTTGACCCCGATGGTCACCAGCAGGAGCAGAAGCCCGATCTCCACCAGCGCGGCGACGTAGAGCTCGGAGGTCGCCTCGGTGAACTCGTTGGCGATCACGCTGGCCATGGTGTAGCCGGGCGCGAACAGGGAGAGCGAGACCTCGGGCCGGTTGCCGATGACCATGGTGACGGCCATGGTCTCGCCGAGCGCGCGGCCGAGTCCCAGGAGGATTGCGCCGACCAACCCCGACCGCCCGTAGCGGAGCACCGCGATCCGCGTCGTCTCCCACCGCGTCGCCCCGAGGCCCAGCGCGGCTTCGCGCTGCGAGCCCGGCACCGCCAGCAGCACCTCGCGGCTCACCGAGGTGATGTAGGGGACGATCATGATGGCCAGGATCACCCCGGCGGCCAGCATGCCGATGCCGTAGGGCGGGCCCTGGAAGAGCGGCAGGAAGCCGAGCCATGCGCCGAGTGCGGGCTGGACCCAGTCGCGCAGCCACGGCACCAGCACGAAGATCCCCCAGAGCCCGTAGACCACGCTCGGCACCGCGGCCAGCATCTCGATCAGGAACGCGATGGGTGGGCGGACCCAACCGGGGGCCAGCTCGGCCAGGAAGATTGCCGCGCCGAGCGACAGCGGCACCGCGATCAGCAGCGCCAGGATCGATGACACGATGGTGCCGAACACGAATGGGAGCGCGCCGAACTGTCCCGTCACCGGGTCCCAGTGCGACTGGTACAGGAAGGCGAGGCCGAACCGGCCGATCGCCTCCTTCGACTCCCACACCAGCGCCGCGACCAGCCCCGCCGCCAGCAGCACCACGATCCACGCCGCGCCGCGCAGGCTCGCCGCGAACAGGCGGTCGCCGAGGCCGCCGCCGGCGCCGCGCGCCATCCGGGCGGACGGAAGCGGCGCGTCGGCCGCCCCCACCCGCGAGGATGACGCGCTCATCGCTATTTCGACGCCAGCAGCGGCTTGCCCGAGAAGGTGATCTGCTTGATCTTGGCCTCGATCTGCTTCACCACCGGCGCGGGCAACGGCGCATACAGCAGGGCCGCCGGGTGCTTCTGTCCGTCGTGGATCGCCCACCAGAGGAACTTCACGAGCGCCCGCCCTTTGGCCTCGTTCGGCTGATCCTTGTAGACCAGCAGCCAGGTGAAGCTGGCGATCGGGTACGCGTCGGCGCCGGGCGGGTTCGTCAGCGAGACGCGGAAGTCGTCCGGCATGCTCGTGGCCACGCCCGCGGCGGCCGCGGTCGTGCTCTCGATCGTGGGCGCGACGAGCTTGCCAGCCTGGTTCCGGATCGACGCGGCGGGCAGCTTGTTGGTGATGGCGTAGGCCAGCTCCACGTAGCCGAGCGCGCCGGGCACCTGCTTGACCTGGCCGGCCACGCCCTCATTGCCCTTGCCGCCGAGGCCCACCGGCCAGCTCACCGAGGTGCCGCGCCCGACCTTCTGCGCCCATTCCGGGCTGACCTTGGAGAAATAGTCGACCCAGATGAACGTGGTTCCGCTGCCGTCGGAGCGGTGCACCACCACGATCGGCTGGTTGGGGAGCGTGGCCGACGGGTTCAGGGCCTTGATGCGGTCGTCGTTCCACTTCGTGATCTTGCCCAGGAAGATGTCGGCCAGCACGTCGCCGGAGAAGGCCAGCTTCGGGCTGCCGGACAGGTTGTAGGTGGCCACCACCGCGCCGAGCACGGTGGGGATGTGCAGGATCTCGGCGGGGGCCTTCTTGAGCAGGTCGTCGGTCATCGGCCCGTCCGTGGCGCCGAAGTCCACGGTGCGCTCGCTGATCTGCCGGATCCCACCGCCGCTGCCGATGGACTGATAGTTGAAGCGCACTTCCGGGTCGACCTTGACGTATTCGTCGAACCACTTCGAGTACAGCGGATACGGGAACGTGGCCCCCGCGCCGTTGACCAGCATCTGCGCGCCGGCGGGCGCGGGCAGCCAGCCGAGCGTCAGGATCAGCATCCACGCAAGCCCATGCCATCGCTTCATCGCGTTCTCCTCGTGTCGTCGGTGTTGGGGGGTGAGTATGCGACCGAACCGTGACGGGTCGGTGACGGCGGTGTTACATCCATGTAACGGCTCAGGACCGCTCCCGGAACCGATAGCCGACTCCGCGGACCGTCTCGATCCCGGGCTCCGGCGCCCGGGCCGCGATGAACTTCGCGCGCAGCCGGGCCACGTGCACGTCGACCGTGCGGGGCTCGACGAATCCATCCTGGCCCCAGACCAGGTCGAGTAGCTCCTCGCGGCCGAACACCCGGCCGGGAGTGCGGACGAGCGCCGCGAGCAGATCGAACTCCTTGCGCGTCAGCTCCACGAGCCGGCCCTTCATCTTGACCTCGAAGCGCTGCCGATCGATCTCGAGGTCGCCTGCCCGCAGCGGCTGGCCCGCCGAGTCCTCCGCAGTCCGGCCTCGACGCGACACCGCCCGCACTCGCGCCACCAGCTCGCGCGGCGAGAACGGCTTGGTCACGTAGTCGTCGGCGCCCATCTCGAAGCCGAGCACCTTGTCGCCTTCCTCGACTCGGCCGGTCACCATGATCACGGGGATCGCCTGCGTCTCGCGGTCCTGCTTGAGGCGGCGGCAGATCTCCCAGCCGTTCAGCTGGGGCACCATGATGTCGAGCAGGATCACGTCGGGCCGCGTGTCCTTCACCTGGCGCAGGGCGTCGGTGCCGATGGCGACGACCCGGACGTCGTAGCCCTCCTTGCCGAGGTTGTAGCGGATCATCTCCGCCACGTCGGCCTCGTCCTCCACCACCAGGACCGTCCCGGCCCGATGGCCGCTCGTCCCCGGGCGCTCCGGTACGCCCCGCCGGCTTCCCACCATCGGTTCGACCCCCACGCTGGCCCGCGTTGCGCTCGTCATGGGCGCACTCTGCCCGGACGCGGTTACGCATTGATGACGCGGCGGTAAAACCTGGGTAAACCGCGGGGCCGGAACGCACGACGCCCCCGCGGTCACGCGGGGGCGTCGAGGGGATCAGCGGGCGGCGGGCCGGATCAGGCGCCCAGCTCGCGCGAGGTGATCTTGTACTTGAAGGTGTCGGGGTCGAGGCTGTCCTTCCGCCCCTCCGCGGTCTCGGCCTGCGGATACATCAGGAAGGCGACTGCATCCTCCTTCGAACCGGCCAGCTTGACGTCGTGGGCGTAGTTGTAGGCGAGCCAGTTCATCTCCCACTGGCCGAACAGCTTGGTCCGCGCCTTCCGGGTAGTCGGGTCGTCGAGCGGGATACCGCCCCGCTCCTCCAGGACGACCTTGCGCACGTCGGCCGGGTCGACCGGCACCCACCCCAGGCTCGCGGTGTAGAACTCGGCCCGGCAGTGCTGGGCCTTCGAGATGTCGCCGCTCTTGCCCAGGCACTTGAACTCGGCGGAGTCGGCGACGCGGATGCCGTACACGTCGCGGGCGGGCAAGCCGGCCGCGCGGGCCAGCCCCACGAAGAGGGCGTTGAGGTCGGCGCACTTGCCCCCCAGGTTGCCGCTCTCGAGCATCGCGCGGATGTCGCCGACGCCGCAGCCCCGCACCTTCGGATCGCGGAAGGTGTTGTCGACGATCCACTCGTAGATCGCGCGGGCCTTCTCCACGTCGCCGTCGACGCCCCTGGTGATCTGCTGGGCGGTCTTCTTCACGATGCCGTCGGTGCGGATCAGCTTCGTGGAGTCGCGATACTTGTCCAGCGTGGCCCGGTCCTCCGGCGTCGGGTTGCCGCCGGGCTTCGTCACGTCCACCATCCGGTCGCGGGTCTCGAAGCGCGTCGTCACCTCCACCGTGGGCGCCTTCTCGGTGGCCGCCCACTCGGCGTAGAAGATGGCGGCCCCGTACTTGTCGTCGCGGAGGATGCGGGTGAGCGCGGCGTTGCCGGCCCAGCTCTGCCCGCGGCTCTTCAGGTAGTCGGTGTCGGGCTGCACCGGGAGCGGGATCCACACCCGGGTCGGGCCGGTCGGGTTGGTGACCTCGGCGCGCGTCACGACCTCGAACGCGCGCCACCTGGCCTCCTCGGTCGGAGCGGCGCCGGCCGAACCCCACGGCCGCGCGAGACCTCCGACCGCGGTGGCCGCGGTCATCCCGATCCCGGTCTTCAGAAACGCACGTCGCCTCATGAGCGCCCCCTTGGTCCCTCGAGTACCAACCGGATCACCGGACACCGCCGGCGTGGGCGACATGGTACAGGGTCGTCTCAAAAGGTCCAATCCAACGTGCCGATGTGTTTGCGATTTCGGGATAGGCCGAGCCTATGCGAGCCCGCGTAGCAATCCCGTAATTTGACCGTCCCCTGCCCCCGACGACACTCTCGGCCCATGAGCCCGGTCCCGCCCGAGGCGTTCGTGAATCGCGAGCTGTCGTGGCTCGAGTTCAACCGCCGGGTGCTGGAGGAGGCTCCGGACGCCACGGTGCCGCTGCTGGAGCGGGTGAAGTTCCTGGCCATCTTCAGCTCGAACCTCGACGAGTTCTTCATGGTCCGCGTCGCCGAGCTGAAGCGGCGCATCCGCGCTGGCGACACCGGAGCCGGCCCCGACGGTCTCTCGGCCGGCGAGACCCTGACCGCCGTCGCGGAGAAGGTGCATCGCCTGGTCGACGCCCAGCACCGCTGCTTCCTCGAGGAGCTGGGGCCGGTCCTCGCCGCGGAGGGAATTCGGTATCTCGAGCACGCCCGCGCGCCTTCTACTTCCGCAACGACGGGCCGTCGGAGTACTGGCTGGCCTCCGCGGACTGGATGCCGCGCAACCTCGACCACCGGGTGGAGCTGGCCCGGTCCTGGACCCCCGGCTGCAGTCCCAGATCCGCGAGGTCCTGGAGCTGCAGCTCACCGACACCGTCAAGGCGCGCGAGATCCGGATCGACGGCACCTCGACCCGGGTGTGGACCCCCGAGGCCGCCGCGGTGCGCTCGCAGGAGCGGCTCTACGCGCTGGTCGCCGAGCAGCCGCGCGCGCTCGCCGCGGCGGTCGGCTCAGCCGAGTGACCGCACGTCGCGAACCGCCTGGTCGTGAGCCAGCGGGTCGCCGGCCAGCAGGGGAATCGGCTCTCCGTGATAGCCGTCGGGATCGAGCGGGAAGATCGGACGGCCTTGCTCGTCCGTGAGGAGCCCGCCCGCCTCGATCACCACCGGCGCCGCGCCCGCGATGTCCCAGAGCGTGGCCCGCTCGTCGTGCACGCACGCGAGCGCGCCCGTCGCCGCGTAGCAGAGGTGCAGTGCGGTCGAGCCCATGCGGCAGAGCCGGTAGCGGGAGAGCCACCGCCGCGCGAAGGCGGGCGGCCCGTCGCGCTGCGGCGACCGGACGCAGAAGAGGGATCGCGGCGACAAGCCGGCCGGCGCCAGGGCGCTCAACGGATCGTAGACCGCGCCGCAGAACGGACGGCCGTGGCGGAGCACGCCGACCGAGACCGCGAAGCCCGGCATCCCCCGGCCGAAGTTGTTGGTCCCGTCGATGGGATCGACGATCCAGACGTGAGTGGCCTCGAGCCGGCGCGCGGCCGACTCCCCGCTCTCCTCACCCAGCACGCCGTCGTCCGGGAACGCAGCCGCGATCTCGCGGTCCCGGGCCCGCGACGAGAAGCGACGGCTAGGGCGTGACGCCGCGGTAGGCCTGGAGCCGGTTGATTCCCGCGAGCGCGGCCACCTTGTAGCACTCGGCCAGCGTCGGGTAGTTGAACACGTGGTCGAGGAAGTAGTGGATGGTCCCGCCCAGCGAGATGACCGCCTGCCCGATGTGCACCAGCTCGGTCGCGCCGTCGCCGATGATGTGGACACCCAGCACCGCGCGGGTCTCTCGATGGAAGATGAGCTTGAGTCGGCCGATGGTGTCGCCGATGATCCCGCCGCGCGCGATCTCCCGGTAGTTGGCGACGCCGATCTCGTACGGCACCTGCGCTTCGGTCAGCTGCTCCTCGGTATGGCCTACGAACGACACTTCCGGGATGGTGTAGATCCCGTAGGGAAAGAGCGCGGGCACCGTCACGGTCGGAATGCCGAACGCGTTGGCGGTGGCCACCCGCCCTTGCTCCATCGAGACCGACGCCAGGCTCGGAAAGCCGACCACGTCGCCCGCCGCGAAGATGTGGGGCACCGCCGTCCGGAAGCTCCGGTCGACGGCGAGGCGGCCGCGGGCGTCGGCCTCGAGCCCCGCGGCCGCGAGGTTGAGCGATTCGGTATTGCCCTGCCGGCCGGCCGCGAAGAGCAGCGTCTGGGCGTGGATCTGCTTCTGGCTGCCGAGGTGGGCGACGACGCCGCGGCCATCCAGGCACTCGACCTGCTCGACGATCTCGCCGAGGCGGAACGTCACCCCCGCGCTCCGCATGTGATAGATGAGCGCGTCGACGATCTCCGAGTCCAGGAACTCCAGCAGCCGGTGGCGCGCGTCCACCACCGTCACCGCGACACCCAGGGTCGAGAACATGCAGGCATACTCGACGCCGATCACCCCGCCTCCGACCACGATCATGCTCCTGGGCACGTCGCTCATCCGGAACAGCCCGTCGGAGTCGATGACCGAGACGTGGTCGGCCGGCGCCCCCCGCGCGCGCGCCGGGGTGGTACCGGTGGCGATCACGAAGTAGTGGGCCTGGAACCGCGCGGTGCCGTTCGCGCCGGTCACCCGGATCGTGTGCGGGTCCTCGAAGGCGGCGTGGCCTTCCAGCATGTCCACCCCGTTGCGGGTGAACTGATCGCGGTACACGTCCACCTCGCGCTCGATCACGTGGTGGCAGCGGAACATGAGATCGTGCATCGTCACCTGGGGCTTCACGCGGTACGAGACCCCGTAGAATCCTCGCTGGTGCACGCCCGACAGGTAGAGCACCGCCTCCCGGAGCGTCTTCGACGGGATCGTGCCGGTGTTGATGCAGACACCGCCCACGCACTGCTGCCGCTCCACGATGGCCACCCGGCGACCCAGCTTGGCTCCCTGGATGGCGGCGTGATGACCGGCGGGTCCGCTGCCGATGACGATCAGGTCGTAGTCGGACATCGCGTGGTCATGAAAGCACGAAACCCCTCGAGCGTCGATCACGAAGAGACGACGGAATCATGTCGAGCCGATGTCCGGCCGTGTCATCAAACCTTAGCGCCCCGATGATCGGCCGGCAACGTCCCGCCGCTAGCCTGTCTCGCATGAGACAGACCACCTATCGACGCATCCCGGTGCTGCTGGACGGTACCCAGGCCGGCGCGCGAGGCCTCCAGTGGGTACGAGCCCTGACTCGAGGGACCGACGCCCGCGTACACCTCTTGATGGTGACCCGGCCCTCGCGTGCCGTCCGTCAGGGGCCGACGGTCGTGGGCTTCGTCGACCAGCTGGAGGACGCCGCGCGCGGCGCGAGCCTGTTCTACCTGGGCCGGGTGGCCGGCGAGCTCCGCGACGACGGGCTGGCCGTCGAGGTCCATGCCGGTACCGAGAGACCGCTGGAGGTGGCGTGGGCCACTGCCGACGTCCTGAGAGCGGATCTGGTCGTCCTCACCATCGGCGACATCCCGTTCGACGCGGTGCGCGCGGCACCCGTACCGGTCCGGGTGGCCGGTCCGGCATGCCTGCGCTCCGCCTAGGAAGGAGCCCCCATGAAGCTCAAGACTCTTGCCGCCTCGAGGGTCGGATGCAGCTCCTCGGCGCGAAGCGGCTTCAGCAGGATGCCCATCACCCCCTCGAGGCGGCCCGGCTCCAGCGCCCGGACGGTGGCCGGGCCTGCGATCAGCACCACCGCGGCGGGCAGGTCGAGGGGAAAGAGATCGGCCACCGTTCCGAGCTCCGCCGCGACATCCTCGGCGGCCAGCACCAACGCGTCGGCCTTCACATGGCAGAGCAGGGCCACCGCGTCCGGCCGGGGCGCGGCGTCCACCACCACGGTGGCCACGCGCGATTCGAGCAGCCGCGAGACCGCCGCGCGGGAGTCCGCGTTTCGGTGACGGCGGGCTGGACCTCCGCGTCCCGGGCGGGGCTCGCCGATCAGGCCGCCGGCGGCTCGATGGGCAGGGTGAAGCGGATGGAGGTGCCGCGCTCCGGCTCGCTCTCGATCGCGAGCTCGCCGCCGTGGGCCATCACGAGATGCTTGACGATGGCCAGGCCGAGCCCGGTGCCGCCCAGCTCGTGCGACCGGGCCTTGTCGACGCGATAGAAGCGCTCGGTGATGCGCGGCAGATCGGCGGGCGGGATGCCGATGCCGGTGTCGGTCACCGCGATCTCGACGGCATTGCCCTCCAGGCGACGAGCGGTGACCGTCACCGAGCCGCCCTCGGGCGTGTACTTGACCGCGTTGTCCACCAGGTTGATCAGGACCTGGGCCAGGCGGTCGCGATCCGCCCACACCTCGGGAAGATCCGCCGGCGCCCGGGAGGTGACGCCGACCTGCGCGCGCGCCGCGCGCGGGGCGATGATGGCGATCACCGAGGCCACGACCTCGGCGACGCGCACCGGTTCCCGGCGCAGGGCCACCTTGCCCAGCTCGATGTTGGAGAGATCGGTGAGGTCGTTGAGCAGGCGCCCGAGCCGCTCGCTGTGGCGGAGCACGATCTCGAGGAAGCGCCGCGCGTTGTCCCGCTCCTCGAGGGCTCCCGACAGGAGGGTCTCCAGGTAGCCCTGGATCGCGGTGAGCGGCGTCCGCAGCTCGTGGCTGACGTTGGCCACGAACTCGGTGCGCACGCGCTCGAGCTGCCGCAGCGCGGTCACGTCGTGGAGCACCAGCACCACGCCGAGCCCCGCGGCGGAGCGGTCGCCGCTCGCGGCCAGCTTCACCGCGTTGACGCCGAGGATCCGCGGCGGGCTGGTGAGCTCGATCTCCCGTTGCAGCGCCGCCTCCCCGCCCGCGTGCACTGCCCGGAAGATCTCGTGGAGATCGGCGTTGCGGATCACCTCGAGGAACGGCTTGCCCTCCCCGCGGACGCTGCCGAGCGCGAACATCGCGCGCGCCTTCTCGTTCATCAGGAGGACGTGCTCCTGCCCGTCCACCGCGATCACCCCCTCGACCATCGCGTCGAGGATCGCGGTGACCTTGGCCTGCTCCTGCTCGAGGTCGCCGATCTTCTCGCGCAGGCGGCCGGCCATCACGTTGAGCGAGCGGCCGAGCATGCCGATCTCGTCGGTGGACCCCGTGGGGGCGCGCACGAGGAAGCTGCCCGCGCTCATCTGCCGGGCGATCGACTGCATCTCCACCACCGGCCGGGTGACCCGCCCGGCCACGAAGACTCCGATGGCGAGAGCCACCAGCAGGGTCACCGCGCCACCCGCCAGCATCACCTGGTGCAGCGTGGCGTACGAGGCGGTCACCGCCGAGACCGGGAGGGCCAGGCGCAGCGCCCCCACGAGGCGCCCCTCCACGCGAACCGGCACCGCCACGTAGAGCAGCGGAGCCGCGATGGTCGTGCTGTGGCGGAGGTCGCGACCCTGACGTCCCGCGAGCGCGGCGCGCACCTCGGGGCGGTCGGCGTGGTTGTCCATCGCGGCCAGATCGCCGAGCCCGCGCTCCGACTCGCCGAGCACCCGTCCATCAGGGGCGATGAGGGTCACCCGCGCGCCGGTCGAGCGAGCGATCCGTCCCACGAGCTCCTGCATCGAGGCCGGCGTCCCGCTCCGCAGCGCGGCGGCGGCCTCGTCGTGGGCCACCGCGGCCACCGCTCCGAGCCTGGTCTCGAGCGACTCCACCGCGAAGGCCTGGAGCGCGCTGTTCAGGTACAGGCCGGCCACCGCGCTGGAGATGGCCACGAAGCCGATCAGGGTCAGCGTCAGCTTCAGCGCGATGCTGCGCCGGATCGTCCGCAGGAGCATCGCCATCAGTCGTCGCGCTCCAGGCGGTATCCGACCCCGGTGACCGTGCCGATCCGCGGTCCGGCCGGTCCGAGCTTCTGCCGCAGGCGGCGCACGTGGACGTCCACCGTGCGCGACTCGATCTCGCCGGCCGCGGTATAGCCCCACACGTGCTCGAGCAGGAACTCGCGCGAGAGCACCCGGCCCCGGGCCTCGACCAGCGCCCGGAGCAGGTCGAACTCGCGCCGGGTCAGATTGACCGGCACCCCGTCGACCGAGACGGTGTGCGCGGCCGCGTCGATCTGCAGGGGACCGACGGTCACCGGCGTGGTGCCGGCGGCGGGGCGGCTGCGACGCAGCACCGCGCGGACGCGTGCCACCACCTCGCGCGGCGAGAACGGCTTGACCACGTAGTCGTCGGCGCCCAGCTCGAGGCCCAGCACGCGGTCCACCTCGTCGCCGCGCGCGGTGAGCATCACCAGCGGCACCGCCTGGGTCGCCGGGTCCTGGCGCAGTCGGCGGCACACCTCGAAGCCGTCCACCTCGGGGAGCATGAGATCCAGCAGGATCAGATCGGGCGGCGCCGCGCGCGCGAGCCGCAGCCCTTCCGCCCCGTTGCTGGCCTTCGTGACCGCGTAGCCCTCGCGCGCGAGGTGGAAGGCGAGCAGGTCTCGGATATCCGGCTCGTCCTCGATGATCAGCACCCTCACCAGGCTCGGCTTTCCCCGACCTTGAGGATCCAGGCGCGCGAGGGCTCGATGTTGCGCCGTTGGATCTCCGCGATCATGCGGACGGGCGGCTCGTCGAGCGGCTCGTCCGCGAGATCGAACGTGCCCCAGTGCATCGCGACCATCGTCCGCGCGCTCAGGTCCACGAAGGCCTGCACCGACTCCTCCGGGGTCACGTGCACCCACTTCATGATCTCGGCCGGCACGTAGGCGCCGATGGGCAGGGCGGCCACGTCGAAGGGACCGAGGCGCCGCCCCGCCTCCTTGAAGCCCGCGAAATATCCGGTGTCGCCGGCGAAGTACAGCCGCTTCTCCCGGCCCACGATGACCCACGACGCCCAGAGGCGTCGGTTGGCATCCCAGAAGGAGCGCTGCGAGAAGTGCTGGGCCGGCACACAGATGAATCGTACGCCCCCGTGCTCGCGCTCCTGCCACCAGTCGAGCTCCTCGACGCGGGTCATCCCATTGTCCGCGAACCACGGCTTCAGGCCGAGCGGGACGATGAACAGCGGGTCGTGGGCGGCGGCCAGCCGCTTCACGGTCGGCAGGTCGAGATGATCGTAGTGATCGTGCGAGATCACGACCACGTCGATGCGAGGCAGCGCCTCGAAGGCGAGGCCGGGCGGCCCGAGCCGCCGGGGCCCGAGCCAGGACGTGGGCCCGGCCCGGTCGCTCCACTGCGGGTCGGTGAGCACGTTGAGCCCGTCCACCTGCACCAGCAGGGTGGCATGTCCCACCCAGGTGAGCGTGGTGGACGGCGGCTGCATCCGCAGCGCGGCCCCGTCGTTGGCGACTCGCGGCGCGTCGAAGCGACGGGGGGACGTCAGGCTCTGCATGCTCCGGCGCAGGATGAAGGTCCACCGGATCCAGCCGGACGCCCGCGCGAAATCGGGATCCAGGTTCCGGAAGCCGCCGTTCACATGATGCACCGGCTGTCCGGAGCCGGACTCGGTGCCGGCGCCCGCGCAGGCGACGAGGATCAGCAACGGGACAAGCCCGGCGGCTCGCGAACGCACCGCTGCGGAGTCTACCCCGCCCCCCGGGGGGCGTCCAGCCTACTCGGTGTGGGCCGCGCTTCCTGCGCTCGTCCCGTTCGCCCCGGCGGGCGGAAGGAGGCCGAGCAGCCGCAGTCGCTTGCGGAGCGTGTTCCGGTTGATCCCGAGGAGCTTCGCGGCCTTCAGCTGGTTGCCGCCGCACAGCTCGAGCGCGTGGCGCAGCAGCGGCAGCTCCATCCGCGCCATGACGCTGCGGTACACCCGCCCGCCGGCGTGCCTCGCCTCGCTCACCAGTGACGGCAGCGCGGTGGTGACCATCTCGTCGAAGCGCCCCGGTCCGGCCCCGCTGCTCATGCGCTCCTGCGCAGCAAGGCCTGTGCCCGTGGGCGGCAATTCAGCCGCTTAGCCCGCGCCGCGGCCCCGGGCGGCCAGCGGAAGTGCCCACCGCGTGAGCAGGCAGCCTCAATCCTGGGCAGGAAGATAGGACACGTGGGCGCTCACCACCCGCCAGCCGTCCTCTGTCCGCATCCAGGCCTGGCTCTGGCGGCCGCGACGGCCGGAGTCACGCTTGGTGAACTCGGTGTTGGCGGTCGCGAAGTCGAGCCCGTAGGTGGTGATCACGGTGTTGGCGATGGTGCGCCGGATGTCCACGCTCGGCCGAGCGCGTCGGAACGCGCTGATCGCCTCGTGCCCGTAGAGATTCTCGGCGAGGCCGAAGCGGATCGTGAGCGGGCTCGTCCAGAACCAGCCGGTCAGCGCGGGGACGTCGTTGTCGTTCAGCGCGCGCTCGTAGTCCAGGAACGCGGCGGTGACCTCCGCCACCACCGCGGCGTCGTTGATCCTCATGGCGCCACCGCCGTCACGGCCACGCCCTTGGCCTCCAGCAGCGCGCCCACGCGGAGGACGCGCGCCTCGCGGAACGGCGCCCCGATGATCTGCACGCCCAGCGGGAGCGGCCCCGTCCGGACCGGCACCGACAGCACGGGCAGGCCGATGAAGGAGAGCGGCTGGGTGAAGAGGCCCAGGCTCGCCCGCGCCGGCACCTCCACGCCGTCCAGCACCACGCGGTCCTGGCCGATCCGCGGCGCCGGGCACGGCGTGGTCGGCGCCAGCAGCACGTCCACCTCGCCGAAGAGCCGGGCCACCTGCGCGCGGTACCAGGCGCGGAACCGCTGCGCCTGCTGGTAGAACACGCCGGGAACGAGGGCGCCGGCGAGGAACCGGTCGCGCGTGAGCGGATCGAAGTCCTGCGGCCGTGTTCTCAGATCGTCGAGGTGGTTGGACGCCCCCTCGCAGGCGGTGATGATCATCGCGGCCGCCCGCGCGCGGTTCGCCTCCGGGATGCTCACCCGGCGCGACACGCCGAGCGCCGAAGCGGCGGCGGCCACCGCGGCGAAGACATCCGGCTCGCCGCCGCGGGCGAAGTGGCCGTCGAGCACCGCGATGCGCAGGCCGTCGACGCCCTGCCCCAGCACGGGCCGGCAGGGCTCGGCGGCACGGCGGGCACAGACCGGATCCTCCGGGTCGGGTCCGTGCATGGCGTCGAACGCGGCGGTGACATCGCGCACCGAGCGGCCGAGGGCGCCGACGTGATCGAGGCTGCCCGCCAGCGGCGCGCAGCCAATCCGCGAAACGCGCCCGTAGGTCGGCTTGAAGCCGAACGCGCCGCACAGCGCCGCCGGCACGCGCACCGAGCCGTTGGTGTCCGAGCCGAGCGCGAGCGGCACGAGCGCGGCGCCCACCGCCGCCCCCGAGCCGCCGGAGGAGCCCCCGGCCACGCGGGCCGGATCGTGCGGGTTGCGCACGGCGCCGTGGTGCGCGTTCTCGTTGGTGAAGCCGTACGCGTACTCGTCCATGTTCAGCGCGCCGATCAGGATGGCGCCGGCCCGCCGCAGCGCGGCCACCGCCGCCGCGTCGCGCCTCGCGGGAGGCCGGCCCGCATTGATGCGGGAGCCGGCGAGCGTGGTCACGCCGGCGACGTCGAACAGGTTCTTGGCCGCGAACGGCAGGCCGGCCAGCGGGCCGGGCTCGCGGCCGGCCGCGAGGGCTCCATCGACCCCCTCGGCATCGGCGCGCGCCTGGTCGGCCAGCACCACGGTGAAGGCGTTCACCGCGACGCCGCGCGAGGCGACGCGGGCCAGCGCGGCCTCGGTGACGGCCCGCGCGCTCACCCGGCGGGCGCGGATGGCCTCGACCAGCCCGAGCCCGTCGCTTCCCACGTAGTCCCGGTCGGTCATGGCTCGAACACCGGGGCGGCCTCGACATCGTCCGGGAGCGGGAAGTCCATCACGAGCGTTGCCGCGGCCGCGATCACGGCCATCGCCTGGATCACGCCGGCGCGATGCGCGGGGAGAATCGGCAGGCCGATCAGCTGCGCGGCGCGGTCCACGTGCGCGCCCAGATCCTCGGGCGTCGGTGCCTCGATCATGGTCTCTCCTCCTGGAGGGTGCGCTCAGAGCTTTCGCAGGTCCAGCGGCCCCTTGGCCAGCAGCGTTCGACGACAGCAGGTCCAGAGCGCCTCGACGCCGGATCGGAGCGCGGGCGCCGATGGGCACAGCACGCGAGCGATGATACCGCCACGGCCCAGCGTGGTGACCCCGGCCCGCACCCCGCCGCCCACCGCGTGCGCCGCCTCGTGGAGGGCACGGGCCAGACCGTCCCACTCGAGGCGGCCCGGCCGCGCGGCCACGAAGGTCGCGACGTAGGCGAAGCCCTCGGTCCCGCCGAGACCATGGCGCGGCAAGCCGCCCGAGAGGACCGACCGCTCGCGGAGGAGCAGTCCGGACTCGTCCCGGACGGTCAGGCGGCTGTCGAGCAGGTCGAAGCTCCACGCCTCGCCTCGCGCGGCCCGTCCCACAGCCCACGCGTCGAGATGGAGCAGCGTGGCCTCGTCGCCCAGCGCGATCTCGGTGGACTGGTGGAGCCGGGCGCCCGGCGAGGGAATCAGGTGATCGGGCACCCACTCGAGCGAAGCCCCGCGGCCGATCTCGATAGCCACGTGCTGGACGGCGGCCGGCCCGGGACTGCGATACACTCGCGTGGCCGACGGCGTGGACAGGCAGACCGCGCTGCCGGGCCCGAGCGCGATCCGGGTGTGCAGCCGGTCGCCGGCGAGCAGACCGCCGGTCGGGTTCAGGAGCAGGAGCGTGGCCCCGCCGTCGCCCAGGTCCATGGGCTCGAGCGCTTGCAGCGGCAACGTGAAGCGCCGCTCCCGGAGCACGGTGCGGTCGCCGCGCGCCTCGAAGGCGAGCTGCAACCATCCGTCCCGCCCGGGGCGATGCGGCGCCCCGGCCTCTCCGGCGGCCTCAGGCCTGAAAGAGCAGGTCGCGCCGGATCCAGGAGACGATGGCGTCGACGCCCTCGCCGGCCCGCAGGTTGGTGAAGACAAACGGTCGGCCTCCTCGCATGCGCTTGGCGTCTCGCTCCATGACCGAGAGATCCGCGCCGACGTAGGGCGCCAGGTCGATCTTGTTGATCACGAGCAGATCCGACCGCGTGATGCCCGGCCCGCCTTTTCGAGGGATCTTGTCGCCTTCCGCCACGTCGATGACGTAGATGGTGGCGTCCACCAGCTCCGGGCTGAACGTCGCGGCGAGGTTATCGCCGCCGCTCTCCACCAGCAGCAGCTCGAGCCCCGGGAAGCGTCGCACGAGGCCGTGAACCGCCTCGAGATTGACCGAGGCGTCCTCGCGGATCGCGGTATGCGGGCAGCCCCCGGTCTCCACGCCGACGACGCGCTCGGCCGGCAAGGCGCCCCGGCGGACCAGGAACTGCGCGTCCTCCTGCGTGTAGATGTCGTTGGTGATCACCGCCATGTCGAGCTGATCACGCAGCCGAAGCGAGACGGATTCCACCAGCGCGGTCTTGCCCGAGCCGACCGGGCCGCCGATCCCGATCTTGACCGGCTTGGGCAGCGCCGCGCTCATTCGGGCGGCCTCACGAGCGGAAGAGCCGCGCGTCCAGGCGCTCGTGGAGCATGCCCTGGATGTCGAGCCCGGGGGTGAAGCTCCAGAGATCCTCGGGAGCGCGCTCGGCGGCGTCCTGCGCGACGCGCTCGATCACCGGATGCAGCCTCCACAGCACCCCCTGTCCCTCGACCTGGCCCATCGGCAGCAGGCGGAGGGCGGCCCCGACCACCAGCGCGGTGTTGGAATAGAGGAACGCGATGACGGTCGCCTTCGCGTCCCACCCGAGCGTCCCCGCCACCAGGCCGAAGGCGACCGCGTGATGGCCCGGCGTGCGACCGGCGTTGACGTCGTCCAGGTAGACGGCGAGCCGGGGGTCGCCGGTGAGCGCGCACGCCACCCGCAGGGTCTGCCGGCCCATCTGACGGCTGCCCTCCCGGAACTCCTTCACGACCTTCATGGCCTCGAGCGCTTCGTCAAGTCGCCGACAGGCCTCGAGACCGCCCCGGGCGGCCGCGCGCAGGGCTCCCGCCACCGCGGTCGCGTCGCACGGTCCGCCGGACCCCTCCAGCTGCATCACCAGGAATCGCTCCAGGCCCTCGCGGTCACGCACGAGGCCGACCTGGCAGTACTGCTCCAGGCCGAAGGAGTGCGCGTAGCCGCCGGTGGGGAACGCGCTGTCCGCGAAGTGCAGCAAGGAGAGGAGTCGGGCGTCAGTCATGGCCGCCGGCGAGAGGCGAGTAGTGTGCCCGGCGCCGCTCCCACCGGACACCGAGGCGCCTGATCAGCTGCTCCATGGCCGGGTCGTCGGGGACCAGCAGCGCGTCGCCCTCCAGCGCCAGGGTGAAATGTCGGTTGCCCACATCGAAGGCGATGCGCACGGCCTGCTCCTGGCTCTCCGGGTAGATCGCCAGCAGCGGCTCCGGCCGTGACTCGACGACGAGGTACCACTCCGCCTCGACCGCGATGATCGCCCCCGGCTCGAGCACGCTGCCGGTGGGCAGCGCGAGCGCGACCTCCCGCCCGCCGGTGGTGGTGAGCCGCCGCCGGTTCCACCGCCGCTCCTCCCAGCCGAGGGAGACCGTGTCGCGCTGCCGTCCCGCGAGGAGGGCCTCGTCCACGGAGAGCCGGGCCTCGGTGATGACGAGCACGGCGGCTAGAAGAGGAAGTACCGCTGGGCCATCGGCAGCACCCACGCCGGCTCGCACGTGAGCAGCTGGCCGTCCGCACGGACCTCGTACGTCTCGGCGTCCACCTCCATCTTCGGGCAATACGCGTTGTGAATCATGGCCGCCTTCGTGAGGCCGCGGCAGCCGCGCACCGCGACGGTGCGCTTGCGCAGACCGAGCCGCGCCGCCACCCCGTCCTCCATCGCGGCGCGGGGGAGGAACGTCACCGAGGTCGAGTGCACCGCCGAGCCGAAGGAGCCGAACATCGGCCGGTATCGCACCGGCTGGGGTGTCGGGATCGACGCGTTCGGGTCGCCCATCGCGGCCACCGCGATCAGCCCGCCCTTGAGCACGAGCTCCGGCTTCACGCCGAAGAACGCGGGCTTCCAGACCACGAGGTCGGCCAGCTTGCCCACCTCCACCGAGCCCACCTCGTGGGAGATGCCGTGGGCGATGGCGGGGTTGATCGTGTACTTGGCCACGTACCGCTTAGCCCGCGTGTTGTCGTGCCGGCCGTCGCCGGGCAGCGATCCCCGCTGCGCCTTCATCTTGTGGGCGGTCTGCCAGGTGCGCGAGATGACCTCGGCCACGCGGCCCATGGCCTGCGAGTCGGAGGAGAGCATGCTGATCGCGCCCAGATCGTGCAGCACGTCCTCGGCCGCGATGGTCTCGGCCCGGATGCGCGACTCCGCGAAGGCCAGGTCCTCGGGGATCTTCGCGTTCAGGTGGTGGCAGACCATGAGCATGTCGAGATGCTCGTCCAGGGTGTTGACCGTGAACGGCATCGTCGGGTTCGTGGAGGACGGCAGGCAGTTGGACTCGCCGACCACCCGGATGATGTCGGGGGCGTGCCCGCCGCCGGCGCCCTCGCTGTGATAGGTGTGGACCGTCCGCCCCTTGAACGTGCGGATCGACTCCTCGACGAAGCCGGCCTCGTTCAGCGTGTCGGTGTGGATGGCCACCTGGATGTCCATGGCCTCGGCGACGTCGAGGGCCGCGTCGATGGCCGCCGGGGTCGTGCCCCAGTCCTCATGCAGCTTCAGCCCGATGGCGCCGGCTTCCACCTGCTCCCGCAGCGGCTCGGCGCGCGAGGCGTTGCCCTTGCCGAGAAAGCCCAGGTTGATGGGCATAGCCTCGGCGGCTTCGAGCATACGGTGGATGTTCCAGGCCCCGGGCGTGCACGTGGTCGCCGCGGTGCCGGTGGCGGGTCCGGTGCCGCCGCCGATCAGGGTGGTCAGCCCCGCCGACAGCGCCTCTTCCACCAGCTGGGGACAGGTGAAGTGGACGTGGCTGTCGAGGCCGCCCGCGGTGATGATCCGTCCCTCGCCCGCGATGGCCTCGGTGGCGGCGCCGATCACCATGCCCGGGCTGACACCGGCCATGATGTCGGGATTGCCCGCCTTGCCGATGCCCACGATGCGGCCGGCCCGGATGCCGATGTCGGCCTTCACGATGCCCCAGTGATCCAGGATGAGGGCGTTGGTGATCACGAGGTCGAGCACGCCCTCGCCGGCGGTGGCCCGCGCCGACTGCCCCATGCCGTCGCGGATCACCTTGCCGCCGCCGAACTTCACCTCGTCGCCGTACGACGTGAAGTCGCGCTCGACCTCGATCAAGAGATCGGTGTCGGCCAGGCGCACCCGGTCGCCGACGGTCGGGCCGTAGAGATCCGCGTACTGGCGGCGCGGCAGCCGCAGGCTCATGGGCGCGAGCCCTCGAAGCCGCCGTCCGCGGCCCGCGCGATGCTCCCCGCGCGCCGGATCTCCGCCGTCGAGCCCTCGGTGAGCGCGTTCAGCCCGTAGACCTCGCGCGCGCCCGCCAGCTCCACCAGCGTCACCACCTTCTCGTCGCCGGGCTCGAAGCGCACCGCGGTGCCGGCGGGCACGTTGAGCCGCATGCCAAACGCCCGGGCTCGCTCGAACCGCAGGGCACGATTGGCCTCGAAGAAATGGAAGTGCGACCCCACCTGGATCGGCCGATCCCCGGTATTCGCGACGGTCAGCTGCACCGTCCCCCGCCCCGCGTTGGCCTCGATGTCCCCCTCCCCCAGCAGATACTCACCGGGAATCATGTCGTCGTCCTCGCACTGCCCCAGGCGGCGGACAGCCGCTTACTTCTGTACGGCTCTTCATCTGCGGGGGCCCCGAAATGGCCCCGCACTCCCCCAGGCGGCGGACGTTGGGGCTCCTGCCGGCCTTCTTTCGGGGCGCGTGGCTCGTTGCCATCACCGAATCGGGTAGTGAATCGTCACCAACTTCGTCCCGTCCGGGAACGTGCCCTCGACCTGCACCTCCTCGAGCATCTCGGGCACGCCGTCCATCACGTCGTCGCGGGTCAGGATGGTGATGCCGGAAGCCATCAGGTCGGAGACCGAGCGGCCGTCGCGGATGCCCTCCAGGATCTCGGCGGTGATGAGGGCCAGCGCCTCGGGGTAGTTCAGCTTGAGCCCGCGGCCCCGCCGTCGCCGGGCCAGCTCGGCGGCGGTGAAGACGAGCAGCTTGTCCTGCTCTCGGGGGGTCAGATGCATGGGCGGGAGTTTAAACCGTCAGGTGCTGCCGGACCATATCCTCCCTAAGCTCCTTCGTGGCGCCGGCGGACACGATGGTGCCCTTCCGCATGATGGCGTAGGCGCCGGCCAGCCGCCACGCGAACTCCAGATACTGCTCGACCAGCAGCACCGAGATACCCTGGTGCCTGATCCGCTCGATGGCTTCCTCGATCTGATCGATCACCGAGGGCTGGATGCCCTCGGTGGGCTCGTCCATCAGGAGCAGCTTCGGCCCGGCCAGGAGCACGCGCGCGATCGCCAGCTGCTGCTGCTCGCCGCCGGACAGCACGCCGCCCTTGCGCCCGAGCAGCGTGGTGAGCTTCGGGAAGAGGGCGAACACACGCTCGAGCGGCTCGCCCTCGCCGTTGACCCCGGCGCGGCGACGGCCGAGCAGGCCCATGCGCAGATTCTCCTGCACGGTGAGGTTCGGGAAGATCTCGCGGCCCTGTGGCACGTAGCCGATGCCGCACGAGGCCCGCTCCTCGGGCCTCCGTCCGCCCAGATCGCGCCCGTCGAACTTCACGCTCCCGGATCGGGCCGGCAGCAGTCCCATGATCGACTTCAGCAGCGTGGTCTTGCCGACCCCGTTGCGGCCCATCAGGCACACCACCGTGCCCGCCCGCACGTCCAGCGAGACGTTCCACAGCACCTGGCTCTCGCCGTAGGCCACGTTGAGGCCGCGCACCTCAAGCATGCGCGGCCTCCGCCGGCGCGTGGCTGCGGCCGAGATAGACTTCCCGCACGCGCGGGTCCTGCTGCACCTCGTCCACCGGCCCCTCGCAGAGCACGCGACCCTCGTGGAGCACGGTGACCCGGCGGGCCAGGCGGCGCACGAACTCCATGTCGTGCTCGATGACCAGCACCGCCCGATCGAGCGCGATGGCCTGCAGCAGGTCGGCGGTGCGCGCCGTCTCCTCGTCGGTCATGCCGGCCACCGGCTCGTCCACCAGCAGCAGCTCTGCCCGCTGCACGATCACCATGCCGATCTCGAGCCACTGCTTCTCGCCGTGGGACAGGCCGCCCGCCCGCTCCTCCCCGCGGCCGCCCAGGCCGATGCTCTCGAGGATCTCGTCGATACGGGCCCGCTGCTCGCCGGACAGGCGTGACCGCAGGGTGGCCATGACGCCCTTGCTGGGGCGGGCCAGCGACAGCTCCAGGTTCTCGCGCACGCTCAGGTTGGCGAAGATCGAGGGGGTCTGGAACTTCCGCCCGATGCCGAGGCTCGCGATCTCGTTCTCCCGGCGCCCGATCAGGTCGGTGTGCTTGCCGAAGATCACGCGGCCGGCCGTCGGCTGCACCTTGCCCGAGACCACGTCGAGCAGCGTGGTCTTGCCCGCTCCGTTGGGTCCGATCACCACCCGCAGCTCGCGGTAGTCCATGAAGAAGTTCAGGTCGTGGAGCGCCCTGAAGCCGTCGAACTCGACGGTGACGCTCTCCAGGTAGATGATCGATCCCTCGGGGGCGGCGGCGGTGAAGGGCATTCAGGGCGCCTGAACGTGAGGAATGTCGGGTCGCGGTTCGGCCTCTTCGGACCTTTGGCCCTCATCGGAGCGTGCCGTCAGCCGTGCGTCCGCTCCGTGAAAGGTCCATCCTCGCGCTGAGGTCAGTAGCTTCTGAGCGGTTCCGACCACGCCGTCCGGAAAGAAGAGGACCACCGCCACGAACAGGCTGCCCAGCACGAGCAGCCAGAGGTCGGGATACGTCGTGGTGAGGATGCTCTGCAGCCAGTTGACCCCGATGGCGCCCACCACCGGGCCCAGCAGCGTGCCCCGTCCGCCCACCGCCACCCAGATGATCATCTCGATGGACGGAAGCACGCCGATCTTCGCCGGGGTGATGATGCCGACCTGCGGCACGTAGAGCGCCCCGGCCACGCCGGCCAGCACCGCGGACACGATGAACACGAAGAGCTTGAAGGCGGCGGGCGAGTAGCCGCAGAAAAGCACCCGGGTCTCGCTGTCGCGGATGGCGATCAGCACACGGCCCGCGGGGGACCGTGTGATGGCGCGGCAGAGCAGGAACGCCCCGCACAGGCAGAGCGCAGTCGCGATGTAGAGCCCCCGCTGGGTCGCCGGGCTGTTGAGGCTCACGCCGAAGATCGACTTGAACCCGCTCAGCCCGTTCGTGCCACCGAGGTTCATCGCGTTCCGGTTGAACATCAACCAGGTCGACAGGGCCAGCGCCTGCGTGATGATCGAGAAGTACACGCCGCGGATGCGGCTGCGGAACGTGAGGTAGCCGAACACGAAGGCGAAGAGCGCCGGCACCAGCAGCACCGCCACCAGGGTGAACGGCACGCTGTAGAAGGGCTTCCAGAAGAGCGGCAGCTCGGTCACCCGGTTCCACACCATGAAGTCGGGCAGCACGTTGCCGTACACGCTCCGGGTGCCGATCTCGAGCATGAGATGCATGCCCATCGCGTAGGCTCCGAGGCCGAAGAAGACGCCGTGACCCAGCGAGAGGACGCCGGTGTAGCCCCAGATGAGGTCGATGCCGAGGGCCAGGATCGCGTACGCGAGGAACTTGCCGAAGAGGTTCAGGGTGAAGTCGGACACTCGCACCGGCGACTCCGCGGGCAGCGCGTTGAGCGCGGGCAACGCCACCACCAGCACGGCGGCGAGACCGAGGAACCCCCAGCGCTCAGGACTCCGCATAGCGTCCCTTGGTGGCGAAGAGCCCGGACGGTCGGCGCTGGATGAACAGGATCACCAGCACCAGGATCAGGACCTTCCCGAAGACGGCTCCCATTCCTGGCTCGATGATCTTGTTCAGGCCCCCGATGCCGATCGCGGCCAGGATGCTGCCGAGCAGCTTGCCCACTCCGCCGGTGACCACGACCATGAACGAGTCGACGATGTAGTTCTGGCCGAGCTCGGGGCCCACGTTGCCGATCTGGGTGATCGCGCAGCCCGCGAGGCCGGCGAGGCCGGCGCCGAGCGCGAAGGTGCCCGCGTCCACCCACCGTGCCCGCACCCCCAGGCACGCGGCCATGCCGCGGTTCTGGGTGACCGCGCGAATGCGCAGCCCGGCGTCGGTGCGGAACAGGAGGAGGTACATGGCGGCCACGCAGACCGCGGCGAGCCCGATGATGAAGAGCCGGTTGTACGGCAGCTGCACGCCCACCATCACCGGGATCCCGCCGGAGAGCCAGCGGGGCGCCGTCACGTCGACGTTGGCCGCCCCGAACTGAAGCCGCAGCCCCTGCTGGATGATCAGGCTCACGCCCCAGGTCAGCAGCAGCGTCTCGAGCGGCCGTCCGTAGAGGAAGCGGATCACGCCCCGCTCGAGCACGAATCCGGCGGCGGCCGAGACCAGGAACGCGAACGGCAGCGCGACCAGGAAGTAGTAGTCGAAGTACGCCGGGAAGTGGGCGGTGAACCAGCCCTGCATCAGGAACGTGGAGTAGGCGCCGAGCGCCATCAGCTCGCCGTGGGCCATGTTGATGACGCCCATGAGCCCGAACACGATGGCCAGCCCCAGAGCCATGAGCAGCAGGATCGAGGAGAGCGACAGCCCCTGGAACGCGATCTCGATCCCCTGGGTGAAGAGGCCCCAGCGCTCGATCCTCTTCATCGCGTCGCGCGCGGCGGCGGCCAGCGGGGCCGGCGACTGTGGATCTCCCGCGACCTGGTAGAGCGGCTCCATCGCGTTGGCGCTGCGCAGACGTCCGAGGGTCTCGGCTGCGGCCACCCGCTCCGCCTCCGCGCCCGTGCGCAGCCGGATCAGCGCGACCGCCTCGTCCAGGGCAAAGCGGACCCAGCGATCGCGCTCCTTGCCGTGCGCTTCCTGGAGCACCTTCAGCGCGTCCGCGTCCCCGGTGTAGCCCATCTTGGTCGCGGCGGCCCGCCGGGTGGCCGGATCGGGACTGACGAGGTCGCTCTGCCCGGAGAAGGCGTCGATCAGCGGGCGAATGGCAACGCGGAGGCTTCGCCCGGTCGCGACCTCCTCGAGGCTCGAGAGATCCGCGAGCACAGGCCCGCCGTCGGGACCGGTGATGGGCTCCCGTCCGTAAGCGCGGAAGATCGGAACCAGCGTCTTGTCACCCTCGGTGATCTTGTCGCCGACGATGAGGGTCTCCTTCTTGCCCCCGGGCAGCACGCGCACGTACACGCTGCCTTCTCGCAGCGCCTGGAGCAGCGGCAGGATCTTGCCGTCGCCGGTCTTGCCGAGCGCGACCGCAGCCTCCTGCTGCACGGTCGCGTCGGCGGAGGCGACGTCGGCGATGTGCCTGGCCACGTCTGGCGAGGGACCGGCCGACCCGGCGGCGCCGGCCGGAGATGCCCCCGCGCCCTGCGCCGCGGCCGGGGCGGTGAGCCCCGGCAGCAGCGTGAGCACGAGGAGAAGCGACTTCCACACGATGAGGTCAGGCCTTCTTCTGGTACGTGCCCTGGTGCTTGATCCAGTCGCAGCCCTTGTCCGGGCTGGTGTACTGGCTCCACGGCTCGGCCTTGACCAGCCCCTTGGAGCGCGAGACGACCTTGAACTGGCCGTCCTTCAAGATCTCGCCGATGAGCACCGGCTTGTAGGTGTGCTGGTTGGCCTCGTCCATCTTGATCTGCCCACCCGGGGCCAGGAACGTCTGGCCGTAGACCGCCTTGCGGACGGCGTCGACCCCGAACGACTTGGCCTTCTCGGCGGCCTGCTTCCAGATGTGCACCCCGAAGTAGGCTGCCTCCATCGGATCGTCGGTCACGCGCTTGTCGCCGCCCGGCAGGTTGTTCTTCTTGGCGAAGGCCTTGAACGATTGCACGAACTTCTTGTTCTGCGGCGTCTCCACCGACTGGTAGTAGTTCCACGCGGCCAGGTGTCCGACCAGGGCCGAGGTGTCCATGCCGCGCAGCTCGTCCTCGGCCACGCTGAACGCCATGATCGGGCACTGCTCGGAACGCAGGCCCTGGTTGGCGAATTCCTTGTAGAAGGGCACGTTGCTGTCGCCGTTGATGGTCGAGAGCACCGCCGCGTTGCCGCCCGAGGAGAAGCGCTTGATCTTGCCGACGATCGTCTGGTAGTCCTGGTGGTTGAACGGCGTGTACTCCTCCGCGATGGAGTCCTCCGGAACGCCCTTGGCGCGAAGGAACGCGCGCAGGATCTTGTTGGCGGTGCGCGGGAAGACGTAGTCGGTGCCGAGCAGGTAGAACTTCTTGTACCCGCCGCCCTCCTTCGACATCAGGTACTCGGCGGCCGGGATCAGCTGCTGGTTGGGTGTGGCCCCGGTGTAGAAGACGTTCTTCGAGCACTCCTCGCCCTCGTACTGCACCGGGTAGAAGAGCAGCCCGTTGTTGTTCTCGAAGACGGGCAGGACGGACTTCCGGCTGACCGACGTCCAGCAACCGAAGACCACCGCCACCTTGTCCTGGAGGAGGAGCTGCTTGGCCTTCTCCGCAAACAGGTCCCAGTTCGAGGCCGGATCCACCACGACCGGCTCGATCTTCTTGCCCATGACGCCGCCCTTGGCGTTGATCTCCTCCACCGCCATCATCACCACATCGCGAAGCGATACTTCGCTGATGGCCATGGTGCCGGACAGCGAGTGGAGCACGCCGACCTTGACGGTTCCTCCGCCCTGCGCTCTGAGAACGGCCGGGAAGCCCAGGCCCGCCGCCGCGCCGATGCCCACCGCGCCGGCGGTCGTCAGAAAGTCCCTGCGGGAAACTGTCGCCATACGGGTCTCCTTTCGTTCCGATCGGTGAATTGGTCGGACCCGTCTTTGGGTCACAGTCCGTGGACTCTCCCGGCGCTCGCTCTCCGACCCCGCTGTCTCGGTGCGCCGCTCGGTCGACGAGCAAACCGCGTGCCCCGTCGGCCTTCCGGAATTTCAGCCGCTTGTCGTCTGCTCGCCCCGCGGGAGACCGCCAAGACTGCCTACTCGGTAGGCAGTCCCCGTGGTGTGCCCGAGAATTCGGCAGCGGTCAGGGCTTGGTGGCCCTCGCGTGCCCGACCTCGGTCAGCAGCAGGGCCTGGGCGACGTCGGCCATCGACCGGCGCGTGTCCATCGCCGTCTTCTGGATCCGTCGGAAGGCCTCGGGCTCGCTCAGACCGAGGCGCAGCATGAGGATGCCCTTGGCGCGATCGACCAGCTTGCGCGACTCGAGCTTGCGCCGGAGCGTCTCGTTCTCCTGCCGCATCGCCTCGATCTCGCGGAAGCGCTGGACCGCGACGTCGAGGGTGGGCCCCAGCTCCTCGGCCCGCACCGGCTTGGCGAGGAAGCCCAGCACGCCGGCGTCGACCGCCCGCGCGACCACCGGCGCGTCGGTGTGACTGGTGACGAGCACCACCGGACGGGGGGCGACCGCCATGAGCTCTCGGGCCGCCTGGACGCCGTCGCCGTCGGGCAGCCCCACTGCCAGAACCACCACGTCTGGTCGATGCTTGTCCACGAGCCGGAGGATGTCCTCGGCGCGACTACCGTTCCCTACCACCTGCCCGCCCTGGGCGGTGACGGCCTCGGCCACCGCGGCCCGGGACGCAGCGTGATCGTCGATGATGAGCACTCGCCAGTGTGGTGCCATGCGGGTGGGCGAGAGCAAGCAGGGTGCCAGGATGCGGTCCGCCGAGATTCGCGGAGCTGAGCGGGGCGGCGCCAGGCCGGTTGCCCAGGCGGCAATCAACCGCCTACCGTCTGAGCAATCCGGATCGAGCAGCGGAAGCTAGAGGAACGAGTGGTACCGGCACACCGAGATGGTGTCGAGGCTCTTGCTTCGCGGTCACCGACCTGTTCAGGCTGGGCAACGGCCTCCCGGGCCGACGCGAGGGACAGCGTCGAGCCGGGAGGCCGAGGAGGCACCCAGGTACTAGATGTCGTAGTACAGGGCGAACTCGTACGGATGCGGACGCAGCCGCACCGGGTCCACCTCGTTCTTCCGCTTGTACTCGACCCAGGTCTCGATCAGGTCGGGGGTGAACACGTCGCCCTTCAGCAGGAACTCGTGGTCCTTCTCGAGGTGGTCGAGCACGATGTCGAGCGCTCCGGGCAGCTGCTTGATCTTCTTCTGCTCGGCGGGCGGCAGCTCGTAGAGGTCCTTGTCGATCGGCTTGCCCGGATCGATCTTGTTGGCGACCCCGTCCAGGCCCGCCATGACGCAGGCCGCGAACGACAGGTACGGGTTGCAGGTCGGATCCGGGGTGCGGAACTCGATCCGCTTGGCCCCCTCCGACTTGGAATACATCGGGATGCGGATGGCGGCCGAGCGGTTGCGCTGACTGTACACGAGGTTGATCGGCGCCTCGTAGCCCGGCACCAGCCGCTTGTAGCTGTTGGTGGAGGGCGCGATGAAGGCGAGCAGCGCGGGGGCGTGCTTCAGGATGCCACCGATGTAGTAGAGGCAGGTCTTGGAGATGTCCGCGTAGCCGCCCCGCTCGTAGAAGAGGTTCTTGCCGTTCTTCCAGATGGACTGGTGGGTGTGCATGCCGGAGCCGTTGTCCTGGAAGAGCGGCTTCGGCATGAAGGTGGCGGTCTTGCCCCACTTCTTGGCGGTGTTCTTCGCGCAGTACTTGTACCAGCACACCTTGTCCGCCATCTTGGTCAGCGTGTCGAAGCGCATGTCGATCTCGGTCTGCCCGCCGGTGGCCACCTCGTGGTGGTGCACCTCGACGCGCACGCCGACCGACTCGAGCGCCAGCACCATGTCGGACCGGATGTCCTGGAACTTGTCCATGGGCGGCACCGGGAAGTAGCCCTGCTTGTAGCGGGGCTTGTAGCCCAGGTTCGGCCGGTCCGCGGTGCCCTCGAGGCCGGTGTTCCACGCGCCCGCCTCGGAGTCGATGAAGTAGTAGCCGGAGTTGTAATTCTGGTCGAAGCGGATCGAGTCGAAGAAGAAGAACTCGAGTTCGGGCCCGATGTAGATCGTGTCCCCGACCCCGCTCTTCTTGACGTAGGCCTCCGCCTTCTGGGCCACGTACCGCGGATCGCGCGTGTAGGCCTTCCCGCTGATCGGGTCCTTCACGTTGCAGATCAGGACCAGGGTGGGCACCGCGGTGAACGGATCCATCTGCGCGGAGGACGGGTCGGGGATCAGCAGCATGTCCGACTCGTCGATGGTCTGGAACCCACGGATCGAGGAGCCGTCGAAGCCGAGGCCATCCTCGAAGATTCCCTCGTTCAGCTCGGAAACCGGAATCGAGAAGTGCTGCCAGAGACCGGGAAGATCGATGAAGCGCAGATCCACGATCCTGACGCCCTTCTCCTTCGCCATCTTCACGACTTCCTTCGGGCTCATGCTTGTTGCCTCCTTGTCGCCTCAGCGTACTGGGGTAGGAAGATTCGAGGGCCGGCGGCGACCTCGCTGGCCCCGCCGGCCCCCAACGATAAGTGGTTCGTCACGAGCGCGTCAAGACGTCCCGCTCTAGTGACTCGGCCGCGGCTTGGCCTCCGCCGGCTTCATGCTCTCGAAGGCGCCGCCGTGCCCGCCGCCCATCGAGTACTCGCCGTACGCGGCGGAGCCGCCGAGCGCATAGGCGGTCTCCGAATGCTGCGACAGGTCGAGACCCGCCATCTCGTCCTCGTCCGTGACGCGCAGCCCCATGGTCGCGTCCAGCACCTTCAGGATGATCGTGGTCATCACGAAGCCGAGCACCCACGTCACCAGCACCGCGACCACCTGGACCCCCAGCTGCTTGGGGTTGCCGTAGAGCAGCCCGTCCCCGCCCGCCTCGTTGACCAGCTTGGTGGCGAAGAGGCCGGTGGCGAGCGCGCCCCACGTCCCGCCGACTCCGTGCACGCCGACCACGTCGAGGGAATCGTCGTAGCCCAGCCGAGACTTGAGATTGCACGCGCTGTAGCACAGGATGCCGGCCACCACGCCGATGACGATCGAGGCCATGGGCGTGACGAAGCCGGCCGCCGGCGTGATCGCCACGAGACCCGCGACCGCCCCGGAGGCCGCGCCCAGCACGGTCGGTTTGCCGCGCGACGACCACTCGGTGAACATCCAGCCCAGCGCGGCGGCCGCCGTCGCGGTGTTGGTGGTCATGAACGCATGGGCGGCCAGCCCATTGGCGGCCAGCGCGCTGCCCGCGTTGAACCCGAACCAGCCGAACCACAGCAGGCTTGCCCCCATCACCGTGAAGGGCAGGTTGTGCGGGGGCATCGGCTGGTGCCCGTAGCCGCGCCGCTTGCCGATGATCAGCGCGGCGGCCAGCGCGGAGATGCCGGAGGAGATGTGCACGACGGTCCCGCCCGCGAAGTCGAGCGCGCCCAGGTTTCGCAGCCAGCCGCCCGCGCCCCAGACCCAGTGGGCCAGCGGGTCGTAGACCACGGTCGCCCACAGCAGGATGAACACCAGGAACGTCGAGAACTTCTTCCGCTCCGCGAACGCTCCGGTGATCAGGGCCGGGGTGATGACCGCGAACATCATCTGGAACAGCATGAACGCCTGGTGCGGAATCGTCGCCGCGTAGTCGGCGTTGGGCGTCTGCCCGACTCCGTTGAGGCCGGCCCATTCGAGCCCGCCGATGATGCCGCCCTTGTCGGGGCCGAAGGCCAGGGTGTATCCCCACAGCACCCACTGCACCGAGATCAGGGCCAGGATGATGAAGCTCTGCATCAGCGTGCCGAGCGCGTTCTTCTGCCGCACCATGCCGCCGTAGAAGAGGGCCAGGCCCGGGGCGGTCATCAGGAGCACCAGCGCCGAGGACACCAGCACCCAGGCCGTGTCGCCGCTGTCGATCTTGGGCGGCGCGGGCGCGGCGGGAGCCGGCGCAGGCGTCTGAGCCAGCGCCAGGCCGGAGCACACGAGCGTCAGGGTCAACGCCGAGAGGAGAATGATCCACGTTGCATTCTTCACCGGGTGTCCTCCTCTCGAGTGGTCATCAGAGCGCGCTCTCGTCCCGCTCGCCGGTCCGGATCCGGACCGCCGTGTCCACTGGTTGAACGAAGATCTTTCCGTCCCCGATGTTGCCGGTCTTGGCCGCGCCGGCCAGGACGCCGGCCACCTTGTCCACCAGGTTGTCCGGCACGACCACCTCGACCTTGATCTTCGGGAGGAAGTCGACGGTGTACTCGCCGCCGCGATACAGCTCGGTGTGGCCCTTCTGCCGGCCGAACCCCCGCACCTCGGACACCGTCATGCCGATGACCCCGATGCCGGTCAGGGCCTCCTTGACGTCGTCGAGCTTGAACGGCTTGATGATGGCTTCGATCTTTTTCATGTAGGCCTCCCGGCGGGCCAGTTCTGCACTGGACGTGCCGCTACACCACACCCCGGGAGCGCCGAGAAATCAGAGGCATTGACGACGACGCCCCTCGAGGACCAGGGGCGGGGGTGACTACGAATTAGGCAGGCGGGCGGGAACTGCCTTACCGCTGAGCAACCGGGATCAGTCTCGCCAGACTGAATCCTCGGCGGCCACCGCGTGCTTCACGGACGCCGTCACCGCCGTCGCGGCGGGCGTCGCCGCACGCAGGGCGGCCCAGAGCTCCTTGAGGTCGGGTGTCTTGGCGGCCAGGTGGACGCCGGGAATGTGCGGCCGGTCCGCCTCCGTGAAGGCGCCCGAGCACACGATGACCTTGGGCCGGGGGCTGAGGCGGCTCAGCCGCCTGAGGAAGTCCATCCCATCCATGCGAGGCATCTTCAGGTCGAGCACGATCACATCGGGCCTCACCGCGCCCAGCACCGAAAGGGCCTGATAGCCGTCGGTCGCCTCGAACAGGTCGAACTTGCTCTCGAGGGCCATGCGGTAGAGATTGCGCCAGGCGGGGTCGTCGTCGACGAGGAGTATCCGGGGCATCGAGCTACCTCCGGCACTGCGCGGAGGCAAGTCCATTGCCAACCGCGGAGCGACGATCTTTCAGTCGGTTGGAGCGAAACGGCTCAGGAAGTGCGGCAGGGGTCTGACGGGCGCGGCGAACAGGCTGTCTTCGGAAGGACGTTCAGGCCCGGCGCTGCGGGATGCCGTGCCGCCGCATCTTCGAGTAGAGCGTGGGACGGCGGAGCCCCAGGACCTGCGCGGCCGCCTGCTTGTTCCACCCCGTCGACTCCAGCGCGCGGACGATCGAGACCCGCTCGATCTCCTCCAGCGAGCCCGGCGGAGGCGCCGACCCGCCGCCCGGTGAGGGGTCGGCCTGGAGCGGCTCGGGCAGGTCGCTCAGCGCGATCTCCTTGCCCCGGGCCACCAGGATCGCGCGTTCGATGGCGTGCTCCAGTTCACGGATGTTGCCGGGCCACGTGTACGAGAGCAGCCGGCGGTAGGCTTCCGGGTCGATGCCCTCCACCTCCCGGCTGTGCTTGATGCGGAACCGCTCGAGGAAGGACTTGGCCAGGAGCGGGATGTCGCCCGACCGCTCCCGGAGGGAGGGCAGGGCCACCGTGACCGTGTTGATGCGGAAGTACAGGTCCTGCCGCAGGCGCCCCTCGCGCAGCGCGGCCTCGGGTTCTCGGTTGGTCGAGCAGATCAGCCGGAAGTCCACCGGCACCGTCTTGGCCCCTCCCAGGCGGCGCACGGTCCGGTCCTCGAGCACGCGCAAGAGCTTCGCCTGGAGATCGAGCGGCATCTCGGTGATCTCGTCCAGGAGCAGCGAGCCCCGGTGGGCCTCTTCGAGCAGACCCGGCTTGTCGGTGGCGGCCCCGGTAAAGGCACCCTTGACGTGGCCGAACAGCTCGGACTCGATCAGGTCCTTGGGCAGGGCCGCGCAGTTGATCTTCACCAGCGGGCCGTCGACCCGGGTACTCTTGGCGTGCACCGCGTTGGCGGCCAGCTCCTTGCCGGTGCCACTCTCGCCCACGATCAGCACGTTGGCATCGGAGGCGGCGACGGACTCGAGCATCTCGAACACGCGCTTGATCGCGGGCGATGAGCCGAGCATCTCGCCGTACGCGGCCTGCTCGGCCAGCTTGCGGCGGAGATCCGACGTCTCGGCGAGCAGCCGCCGGCGCTCCAGGGCCTTGCCCACCAGCATCAGCATCTCGTCGGCGTCGAAGGGCTTGGCCACGAAATAGAAGGCGCCCTGCTTGGTCGCTTCGACCGCCTTCGAGATGGACCCGTGCCCGGTCATGATGATGACCTCGATCGACGGGTCCTTGGCCTTGAGGAGCCGGAGCAGATGCAGCCCGTCACCGTCCGGCAGGATCAGGTCGACCAGGGCCAGGGCGAACTCGCGGGTCTCCATGCGGAGCATGGCCGCGACCGTGTTGCCCGCCGTTTCGACGTCGTGCCCCTCGTGCTCCAGGGTCAGGCGAAGGTTCTCTGCGATGACCGCTTCGTCGTCGACCACCAGGATGCGGGGCTTCACGCGCGCCTCCGGGTCTGCATTCACGTACGAGCCTAGCATAGGCGGATTTTTTCCCCGTCACGCCGCTGACACTCCCGCGGGGGGCGCGCCTTGACACGTTGGAGACCCGCGAGCAATATGCGGGGCATGCATTTCGGCTTCGCGCTGCCGGGCCGTGGTCCGCTTGCGACGCCCGAGTCGCTCACGAGGCTGGCCCGGAAGGCCGACGACCTCCGGTATTCGTCGCTGTTCGTCACCGACCACGTGGTGATCCCGACGACCTACGACTCGCCCTACCCCTACTCGACCACCGGCCGCTTCGCCGGAGACTGGACCAACGGCTATCTGGAGCCCCTCGCTCTGATGGGCGTGCTCGCCGGGCTCACCTCGCGGGTCAGGCTCGGCACCAGCGTGCTGGTCATCCCCTACCGGAACCCGGTGGTCACCGCCAAAATGCTGGCCACCCTCGATGTCATGTCGGGCGGTCGCTTGATCCTGGGGGCCGGAGTGGGCTGGATGCGGGAGGAGTTCGAGACGGTGCAGGCGCCGCCCTTCGAAGCGCGCGGCAAGGTCACCGACGAGTATCTTCGTCTCATGCGGGAAATCTGGACGAAGGAGCCGGTCCAGTTCACCGGCACCTACTACCGGCTTCCCTCGGTGAGCGCGCTCCCCAAGCCCCGTCAGGCGGGCGGCATCCCGATCTGGATCGGCGGCCATACCGACGTCGCGCTCCGCCGCACCGGCGAGCTGGCCGACGCCTGGCATCCCATCGGGATGCGTCCACCTGCCATGCTGTACCCGCCCGAGTACGCCGAGAAGGTGAAGGTGATCCACGGCTGGGCGGAGAAGGCGGGCCGCGATCCGAAGGCCATCACCCTGTCCCTTCGGGTCCCGCTCGAGCTGGCGTCCGGGCGCGGCAAAGTGACGGTCAGTGATCAGCCGGGCTTCCGCGGCACGGCGGCCGATGTGATCGGCCACATCAAGAGCTACCAGGCCCTCGGCGTGACCCACTTCGTGTTCGACCTGGCCCCCACCGAGCTGCGGGGTCAGCTGGGCCTGATGGAGCGCTTCGCCGAGGAAGTCCGCCCGAAGGTCCTGCGGGCCCCTCGCTGATCCGCGATGTCGTCGAGCCCGGTCGCGCCGCTGACGGGTGAGGTGGCGTCCTTCATCACGAGCGCCCGGGTCGGCCGCCTCGCGACGGCGGATGCCGAGGGCCAGCCGATGGTGGTGCCGATCTGCTACGCCTTCGACGGCAGCGCGCTGTTCTCGGCGGTGGACGCCAAGCCCAAGCAGGCCCCGCCCGAAGGGCTCAAGCGCATCCGCAACCTTCGGGAGAACCCGCGCGTCTCCATCGTGATCGATGAGTACGACGAGGACTGGTCGCGCTTGCGCTACGTGATCATCCAGGGGCGGGCCGATCTGCTGACCGCCGGCCCCCAGTTCGCTCACGGCGTGGATCTGCTCGTCGAGAAATATGCCCAGTACCGCACGCTCGGTCTCGGCCGCGAGCGTGGCCTGATGATCCGGGTGACCCCGAACCGCGTCTCGTCATGGCAGTACTCGAGCTGAGCCCGATCGAGCGCACGCTCGACCGCGTGGCGGAAGGGCGCACGCCGGACGCCGCGGAGGCCACCGCCCTGCTCTCCACGCCGTCGGATCGCCTCTCCGTGCTGCTCGACGCGGCCGCCGCCGTCCGGGACCGTGGCCGCGGTCGGCGCATCACCTTCTCGGCCAAGGTGTTCATCCCGCTGACCACGCTCTGCCGGGACTACTGCGGCTACTGCACCTTCCGCAGGGACCCGGGTGAGCCGGGCGCCTTCACCATGAGCCCGGAGCAGGTCCTCGCCCTCGCCCGGGCGGGTGCCCGGCTGGGCGCCAAAGAGGCACTGTTCTCGCTGGGCGACAAGCCCGAGGTGCTGTTCGCTCAGCACCGCGCATTCCTCCGATCGGTCGGCCAGCGGACCACGCTCGGCTACCTGCGCGCGGTCAGCCAGCAGGTGCTGGAGGAGACCGGCCTGCTGCCGCACGCCAATCCGGGCCTCATGACCGAGCGCGATCTGGTCGCGCTCCGCGAGGTCAACGTGAGCATGGGCATCATGCTCGAGAGCACCTCTACCCGGCTGCTGGCGCCGGGCGCCGCTCACGACCGCGCGCCCGACAAGGTGCCTCAGCGGCGCCTGCGGACGATCGCCCGCGCGGGAGCGCTGGCGATCCCGTTCACTACCGGCATCCTCATCGGCATCGGCGAGACGCACGCCGAGCGGGTGGAGTCGCTGCTGGCCATCCGCGAGTTGCACGAGCGCTACGGCCACATCCAGGAGGTCATCGTCCAGAATTTCCGCGCCAAGCCCACGATTCCGATGCGCAACTGGCCGCATGTCCAAGCCGAGGACTTACTGCGAACAGTGGCGGTGGCGCGTCTCCTGCTGGGTCCGGCGATGAACATCCAGGCGCCGCCCAATCTCTCCGCGGACGGATACGATCGGCTGCCGGCCGCGGGCCTGAACGACTGGGGCGGTATCTCGCCGCTCACGCCCGACCACATCAATCCCGAGCGTCCCTGGCCCGGCCTGGCCGAGCTGCGCCGTCGCACCGAATCGGCCGGCCACGAGCTGCGCGAGCGTCTCGCGGTGTACCCCGAATACGCCACCCGCGCCGACTTCCTCGACGAGCGGCTGCGCGACCGGGTGGCGCAGGTGGTGGATGCCGACGGCCTCGTGAGACCCGATCTCGAGAGCTGGCGGAAGTGGTAGGGCGAGGCGCAGCCGCAGGCGAGCCGAGCGAAATGTCAGCAGTAGGGCGAGGCGCAGCCGAGCCGGGAGGACCCGAAGACATGGACCGGAGCGACAACATGGCGACGCGTGAAACCGGCATCTCCCTCGACTGGGCCTCCCCCGACATCCGCCGCATCCTGGGACATCTCCTGGAGGGCGGCGAGCTCTCGGTCGACGACGGCATCCGTCTCACCGAGACCGGGGGCCGCGACCTGCACGCCGTGACCCTGGTCGCGGACGAGATGCGCCGACGCCAGGCGGGCGACGTCGTCACCTACGTGGTGAACCGCAACATCAACTTCACCAACGTCTGCATCAAGCACTGCACGTTCTGCGCCTTCAGCCGGGACCATCGCGAGGAGGAGGGCTACTTCCTGCCGATGGACGAGGTGGTCCGCCGCGCCATCGAGGCCTGGGAGCTTGGCGCCACCGAGGTCTGCATCCAGGCCGGTCTGCCGCCCAAGCTGGACGGGCGCTACTACGTCGATCTGTGCCGCGCCATCAAGGCGGCGCTGCCCGAGATGCACCTGCACGCCTTCTCGCCGGAGGAGATCCTCTACGGCTCCACCCGCTCGGGCCTGCCCATCCCGGAGTACCTGGCCGAGCTGAAGCGGGCCGGTCTGGGCACGCTGCCCGGCACCTCCGCGGAGGTGCTGGACCAGGAGATCCGCGACGTCATCGCGCGTGGGCGCATCACGGTCGAGCAGTGGATCGAGGTGATCACCTCCGCCCACGCGCTGGGCATCCGTACCACCTCCACCATCATGTACGGTCACATCGAGCGTCCGGAGCACTGGATCCGCCACATGAATCTGCTGCGGAGCATCCAGAAGGAGACGGGCGGCTTCACCGAGTTCGTGCCGTTGTCGCTCATCCATCAAGAGGCGCCGATGTACCGCCGCGGCCTCGTCCCCGGCGTGCGCCAGGGCGCCACCGGGCTCGAGGTGGTGAAGATGCACGCGGTGGCCCGGCTGTTCCTGGGTCCGCTCTTCCGGAATATCCAGTGCTCGTGGGTCAAGGAGGGGCCGAAGCTCGCGCAGGTCCTGCTCGCGGCGGGCGCCAACGACATGGGCGGCACCCTGATCAACGAGTCGATCTCCACGTCGGCGGGCGCCTCCTACGGGCAGCTCGTTCCCCCGGCGGAGCTGCGCCGGCTCATCCGGGACGCCGGCCGCGTTCCCGCCCAGCGTGGCACCACCTACGACCTGCTCCGGGTCTACGAGGTGGAGACCGAGGACGAGGACTCCCCGCTGGACCACGTCGCCGACGCCGAGCAGCGCTTCGGCTCGTACCGGATGCTCGCCGGCTCCGGGCAGTTCCGCTTCCTGCATCCCACGCGCGTCCCGGACCGCTGATCCCGCGGTGACCGCGTATTCCCTTGTTGAGCCGACGGACGGGCTTGTGTAGGATTGGGCCTTGATTTCACGCGGGAAGTGATGTGTCCAAGTGGTTGACCTACGGCTCCGGCCGTTCACTCTCACACCCACACATGGAGGGACGCACATGGCAAAATCGATGACGAAGTCCGCCATCATCGCTCACCTGGCCCAGAAAACGGACCTGAGCAAGAAGCAGATCAACGACGTCATGGACCAGCTCTTGTCGCTGGCGACCAAGGAAGCGAAGAACGTCTTCGTCCTGCCGAACTTCGGGCGACTCGTGCTGGCGAATCGCAAGGCGCGGATGGGCCGCAATCCGCAGACCGGCGAACCCATCAAGATTCCGGCGAAGCGCGTGGTGAAGTTCCGGCTCGCCAAGTCCCTCAAGGATTCGGTGCTTGGGAAGAAGTAGCGGCCACGGCCCGCTCGCGTACCGGCCTCTCGCTCCGCCCTGGGAGGGGGCGCTCGAGCTGTTCCGCTTCGCCGGCGCGTGGGCTCCGCTGTCGACCGACGTCTTCGCCGGCTGGGGCGCGTGGGACGGCGAGCGTCTGGTGGGCGCATTGATGATGGAGCGGGCCGGCCCAGTCGCGATGCTGCACGGCCCCGTGGTGGTGGCCCCGGCGGGCATGGCCGCGGAGGAGGTGCTGGCCGTGGCGGGCGAGCTCACCACCCAGGCTCTGACCCACGCCGGGTCCGTCGGTATCGACACCGTCTTCGCGCGACCCCAGAGCCTGGACCGGGTCTGGGTTCGCGCCGGCTTCATCCCCCTGCCGGAGGCGGAGCTGCCGCGCGCGCTCCGCGGCCGCCCCGGGCTCGGACTCTTCGGCTGGCGAGGCGGCACCGCGCTGTGGAGCGGCCGGGGCGGCGCCCGCTCCGCGCTCGCTCGGGGCGAGCTCTAGCGCGGCACGCGGCATCGCCATGCACCTCACCGCGCTCGCGGGCGGCACCGGCGCCGCCAAGCTGCTCCGCGGACTCGCGCGCGTGATCGACCCGCGCGACCTCACCGTGGTGGTCAACACCGGCGACGACACCGAGGTCTGGGGCCTGCACGTCTCGCCGGACCTCGACACCGTCTGCTATACGCTGGGCCGCGTCATCGACGAGCGCAAGGGCTGGGGCCTCGCCGGAGAGACCTTCAATGCCCTCGACCAGATCACCCGGTTCGGCGAGCCGGCCTGGTTCAACCTGGGCGATCGCGATCTCGCCACGCACATCCACCGGACGCGGCTGCTGCGCGAGGGCCGCACGTTGAGCCAGGTCACCCACGCGGTGGCCTCGGCCCTTGGCGTGAGCGCTCGCGTGCTGCCGATGTCGGATCAGCCGGTGCGTACCCGCATCCTCGGTCCCGACGGGTGGCTCGCCTTCCAGGAATATTTCGTGCGGGAGAAGGCCCAGGTCGACGTCCGGGCGGTGAGCTACGCGGGTGCCGCGCGCGCCCGTCCCGCGCCCGGGGTGACCGAGGCGATCGCCGACGCCGACGCGGTGCTGGTGTGCCCGTCGAACCCGATCACGTCGGTCGGGCCGATCCTCGCCGTCCCCGGCCTGGTCGAAGCGCTGCGGACGACGGAGGCCACCGTGGTGGCGGTGAGCCCCATCGTCGGCGGCGACGCGGTGTCCGGGCCCGCCGGCCGGCTGATGGCGGCCGCTGGCCTTCCGGTGTCCGCGGCCGGGGTCGCCCGCGCCTATGCCGACTGGCTCGACGTCCTGATCGTGGACGAGCAAGACCGCGCGCTCGCCGCCGATGTCGAGCGCACGGGAGTGCGGGCGGTGGCCGCGCCCACCATCATGTCGAGCCGCGGGGTTGAGGTGGAGCTGGCCCGCCGTGTCCTCGACACGCTGCGGGCATGAGCCCGCCGCTCGTCGCGGCCGTGCCGGTGAAGGATCTGGTCAACGCCAAGCAGCGCCTGGTCCCCGCGCTGTCGCCTGCGGAGCGCCGTGCCCTGGCTCGCGCGATGCTCGAGGACGTGCTGGACGCGATGGTGGCGGCCCTGCCCGGCGCGGTGATCGTGGTCACCACGGACGACGAGGTGCACGCGCTCGCCGAGAGCCGCCACGTCCCCTGCTGGATCGAGCCGGCCAATCGCGGACACACCGCGGCGGTGGCCTTCGCACAGCGCGAAGCGGTCGCCCGCGGCGCCGAGCGCTTCCTCACGATTCCGGGCGACGTGCCCTGCGTGACGCCCGACGAGGTCGCCACCCTGTGCCGTGCGCTCGACGGCCCCGGGGTGGCGTTCGTGCCCTCTCGCTCGGGCCGCGGGACCAACGCGGCGCTGCTCGCTCCGCCGCACGCGATGGCGCTGACCTTCGGCGAGCCCTCCTTCGACAACCACCTGGCCGCGGCCCGCGCGGCGGGGCTTTCGCCTCGCGTGCTCCAGCTGCCCGGCATCGGCCTGGACGTGGACGCGCCCGACGACCTGCCGGTGCTGCTGGTGCGGGGCGGCGCCACCCGCAGCGGCCGGCTCCTGCGCGGATTCCCCGCCGCCGCGCGCTTCGCCAGCGCGAGCTGAGGCGTGGCGGTGCGCTACGAGGTGATCGGCGTCGAGGGGCTGCCCGAGATCCGCGCCGGACAGGACCTCGGGCCGATGATCGTCGAGGCGGCGCGGCGCCAGGCCACCCCGATCCAGGATGGCGATCTGCTCGTGGTCAGCCAGAAGATCATCTCGAAGGCCGAGGGGCGGATCGTCCGCCTCTCCGCGGTCACGGTGTCATCGAGTGCCCGGTCGGTCGCGGAGGAGATCGGCCGGGACCCGCGCCTCGTCGAGGTGATCCTGAGCGAGAGCCGCCGCGTCGTCCGGAAGGCCAAGGATGTCCTGATCGTGGAGACGCGCCACGGCTGGGTGTGCGCGAACGCGGGCGTGGACCAGTCCAATGTCGACGCCGACACCGCGTGCCTGCTGCCCGAGGACTCCGACCGCTCCGCCCGCGCGCTGCGTGAGCGGCTGCGCTCCCTCACCGGCCACGATCTGGCCATCATCGTGGCCGACACGTTCGGGCGGCCGTGGCGAGAAGGGCTCGTCAACGTGGCGATCGGCCTCTCCGGGCTCGAGCCGATCGTGAGCTATCTCGGCCAGCAGGATCCGGCCGGCCACGTGCTGCAGGCCACGATCCTGGCTCTCGCCGACGAGCTGGCGAGCGCGGCCGAGCCGGTCATGGGCAAGCTCGACCGGGTGCCGGTCGCGATCGTGCGTGGGCTCGCGTGGCCGCGCGGCGAAGGCTCCAGCCGGGCCCTGATGCGCGATCCGGCCCGCGACCTGTTTCGATAACTCAGCAAGCGACGACGAGGAGACGGCATGCGGATCGGCATCGTGGGAGGTACCGGCAAGGAAGGCCTCGGTCTCGGGCTGCGGTGGGCGCAGGCCGGGCACGACGTGATCATCGGATCGCGCGATCCCGAGCGCGCCCGCGCCAAGGCGACGGAGCTGGCCGCCTCCGCCCCCGGCCGACGGATCGAGGGCATGTCCAACCGCGCCGCCGCCGCGACGGCGGACGTGGTGGTCCTCACCGTGCCGGCCACCGGGCTGGCCGCCACGCTGCCCGAGCTGCGCGAGGCCTGCCGCGGGAAGATCGTGGTCAGCACGGTGGTGCCGCTCACCTTCGGCGGCCCGCGCCTCTTCACGCCGCCGCCGCAGGGCTCGGCGGCCGAGGAGGCTCAGGAGCTGCTCGGCACGCCGGCGCGCGTGGTCGCCGCTTTCCATCACATCGCGGCCCACGAGCTGTCGGCCGGCGATCATCCCATCGAGTGCGACCTCCTGATCTGCGGGGCCGACGCGGAGGGCAAGCAGCTGGTCTCCGAGCTGGGCCGGTCGATGGGCCTCCGGCCGATCGACGTGGGCGGGCTCGCCAACGCGGGCCCGATCGAGGGCATCACCGCGCTGCTCGCCACCATCAACCGGCGCTACAAGCTGAAGAACTCGGGGATCCAGATCACCGGGCTGCCCTGAGCGGCGCGCGCCCCCTCCTCGGGATCACGCGTCGAGCCCGAGCGTGGCGATCACGCGCTCGAGATCGCCCAGGTCCTCGAAGAAGTGATCCGGCCCGTCGGCCAGCAGCTGCTCGCGCGGATACTGCCCGGTGGACACCGCGACGGCGATCGCGCCGAACGCGCGCGCGCAGTCGACGTCGTGCGGGGTGTCGCCAATGACGATCACGTGCTCGGGGGCGAACTCGCGGCCGAGGCGCGCGTGGGCCCGCCGCGCCGCCAGCGACGGCAGGAGCCGCCGATCCATGTGATCGGAGCCGTAGGCGCCCACCGGGAAGCGCGGCCACAGCCCGGTGGGCAGGAGCTTGATGCGAGCGCCCGCCTCGATGTTGCCGGTGACCAGGCCCAGCGCCACCCCGGACGCCCGGTCCAGGCGCTCCACGAGCGCGGCCACGCCGGGCAGCGTGACCACGTGACGGCCATCGCCGATCTCGGCGGTGAGCCCGCCCACGTAGGCGTCGAAGAAGTCGTCCAGGCGCTCCCGCACGCGGGTTGCCTCCCATCCCTCCGCGGCCATCACGTCGTGCACGATCCGCGTGTCGGTCCGCCCCCGCAGGTCGTAGTGGTCGATCCCACCGGCGGTGCCAAACACGCGCTCGAAGGCCAGGCGCATCGCGCGCCGGCCTGCCCCGCGGGACGTGATCAGGGTCCCGTCGATATCGAAGAGGACCAGCTTCACGGTGGTGGAAAGACCGGCTAGGTGTGGAGCGGGGCGGCGAGCGCGCGGAGCCGGGCCACGATGGGCGGCAGCCGCTGCAGCACCGCCTCCACGTCGCTCGCAGTGGTCCAGCGCCCGAGCGTGAAGCAGAGCGAGCCCTCCGCCTCCGCGGGCGTGCAGCCGATGGCGCGCAGCACGTGGGACGTGAGCTGAGTGAGCGCGGTGCACGCCGACCCGGTCGACGCGGCCACCCCGGCGAGATCGAGATCGAGCAACAGGCTGTCGGCCTTGACCCCGCGCACCACCAGGCTCAGGTGATGCGGCAGGCGCCCCTCGCGCGACCCGGTGACCCGGCAGTCGGGAATCGCCTCGAGCAGGCCCGCCATGAGGCGATCGCGCAGCGTCGCCAGTCGAGCCGCCTCGCGATGCGCGACCTCCACGCGCATCAGCTCGGCGGCGACGCCGAGGCCGACCGCGCCGGGCAGGTTCTCGGTGCCGGAGCGATACCCGCCCTCCTGGCCGCCTCCCAGCATCTGCGGGTGGATGCGCACGCCGGGCCGCACCCAGAGCGCGCCGCTCCCCGGGGGGCCGTAGAGGTCGTTGCCCGACATGGTCAGCAGGTCGATCCCCATGGCCTCGACGTTGACCGGGACCCGGCCGAGGGCGCCGACCCCGTCCACGTGGAGCGGGACGCCGGCGGCGCGCGTGACGCGCGCGATCTCCTTGAGCGGCTGCACGGTGCCGATCTCGGGGTTGGCGGCTCCGATCGACACCAGCGCGGTGTCGGCGGCCAGGGACGATCTGAGCGCCTCCGGATCGACGCGACCTTCGCCGTCGACCGGCAGCCAGGTGAGGCTCATCCCCGCTTTCTCCAGATCGCGGCAGGCATTGATGACGGAGATGTGCTCGATCGCCGACACCACGACGCGAGCGGCGCCGGGCCGCGCCCGCAGCGCGACGCCCTTGATCGCGAGGTTGTTGGCCTCGGTGGCCCCCGAGGTGAAGATGATGCCGCCGGCCGCGCCCCCGCAAAGCCGCGCCACTTTCAGGCGCGCCGCGTCGAGCGATTCCCGCGCCTCGGCGCCGAGCGAATGCCGCGCCGACGGGTTGCCGATGCCCGCCTCGAGGAACGGCCGCATGACGGCCAGCACGCGCGGATCCACCGGCGCGAAGCCCGCGTAGTCGAGGTAGACCCGCTCGGGCTCGACGGCGCCGGGCGCCACCGGCCCTACCGGGTCTTCCGGACGACGAAGCGGTAGACCGCTCCGCTCCGGCTGATCTGGAGCAGGTCGTGACCCGTGTGCCGGGCCCAGCTCCGCACGTCGCGGTCGGAGGCCGGGTCGTCGGAGAGCATCTGCAGCACCTGGCCCACCGCCATGTGCGTCATGGCCTCGCGCGTCTTCATGATGGGCATGGGACAGTACAGGCCGGTGCAGTCAATCTGCCTGTCAGCATTGAAGAGTTTGGGCTCCCGGGCCATGAGTGCCTACCGTACCCCAGCCCTCGCGGGTGCGTCAAGAACGGGGCCATCCGCGAAATTCTCCCGTCATGCGAGCCCTTGCCCCGATTATCCTGATGACACCAAGCCATGACCAAGCATCCTCGGCGCAAGGACACGCCCGCCGCCCGGCGCATCAAGCGGAAGATCCTGGTCGCCATCACCCTCACCGCCTTCCTGCCGATGCTGGTCGTGGCCTACCTGCTGTACGCCTATGCCTTGCCGTTGCTCGATCCGCAGATCGGGGAGCGAGACCTGCCGTGGATGATGGTTATGCTGACTGGCACCGGTCTGCTGATGGCCGCGGGCAGCTTCATGCTCTGGGATTTGGCCACCGCCGTGGTGCGTCACAGCGACGCGGTGGCGGCCGCCTCGGCGGCCCGACGCGCTTCCGCGGCGGGCGTTCCGCCGCTGCCGGTCGCGAGCCCCGAGACGGCGGCGGTCCAGCAGTACGTGCAGCAGAGCGACGAGGTCGATTCGCTGATGCAGTCCTTCTCGCGGATGCTGATGACCATCGAGCAGCAGGCGGCGGACGTCAACGAGTACGCCCGCCGCCTCGACACCGCCTACAAGGAGCTCGAGTCGACCAGCGCCCAGCTCAAGGAGTTCTCGTTCAAGGACGAGGTGACCGGTCTCTACAACCGCCGCTTCTTCTCGATCCGGCTCGAGGAAGAGGTCTCGCGCTACCGCCGCTTCAACCACCCGGTCTCGGTGGTGCTGCTCGACCTCGACGGCTTCAAGGCGGTCAACGACGACCTGGGGCACGCGGCGGGCGACGAGACGCTGCGGGCCATGGCCGACATCCTGCTGAAGCAGTCGCGTGGCATCAACGTTATCTGCCGCTACGGCGGCGACGAGTTCGCGGTGCTGCTGGTCGAGACCTCCAAGAGCGGGGCGCGCCTCTACGCCGACCGCATCCGCTACGTGCTGTCGACCTGGGGGTTCTCCCACGGGCGGCGCGTCACCGCCAGCTTCGGCATCGCCTCCCTGCCCGAGGACGTGGCGCCCGCCGCCGACGAGGTGATCCGCGCCGCCGACGAAGCTCTGTACGCGGCGAAGCGAGCGGGCAAGAACCGCGTCTCGGTCCACGAGGACGTCGGCACCACGTCCAGCGGCCGCTCCGGAGCCTGAGGGGGCGTGGCCGCGCTGCCCACGGCACGGCGCGTCCTCATCGTCGACGACGAGCGCGACATCCGAACCACGCTGCACGCGGTGTTCGGATCGGCCGGCTACGAGTGCCGCACCGCCCCCAACGGACGCGAGGCGGCCCGGCTCTTCGAGGCCGACCACTCGCCGCTCACCATCACCGATCTCAAGATGCCGGTGATGGACGGCCTCCAGCTGCTCCGGCACCTCAAGGCCCGCGACGCCGACGCGGCGGTCATCATGCTCACCGGCGCCGCAGATCTCACCACCGCGGTGGAGAGCTTGAAGCAAGGCGCGAGCGATTTCATCCTGAAGCCGGTCAACCTGGACCAGGTGCTCCTGGCGGCCGAGCGCGCGCTGGAGCGGCGCCAGCTGGTGCTCGAGCGCCGCGAGCATCAGGCGCTGCTGGAGACCCGCGTCGCGGAGGCTACCCGCGATCTGGCCGCCGCGCTCGACGAGCTACGCGAGACCTACCAGGCCACGCTGGAGGCGCTCGGCTCCGCGCTCGCTACCCGCGAGGTCGGCACCGAGCTGCACTCCCGTCGCGTCCATGCCTACTCCATCGCGCTGGCTCGGGCTCACGGGCTGGCCGAGCCGGCGATCGACGCGCTCGGCCGCGGCGTGCTGCTGCACGACATCGGCAAGATCGGCATCTCGGACACCATCCTGCTCAAGCCCGGCCCGCTCACCGACGAGGAGTGGGCCGTCATGCGGAGCCATCCGGAGGTCGGCCGCCAGATCCTCGAGCGCATCCCGTTCCTGCGCGATGCGATCCCGGTGGTGTATCACCACCACGAGCGATGGGACGGCACCGGCTACCCGCTGGGCCTGGCCGGCCCCGCCATCCCGCTGGGCGCCCGCATCTTCGCGCTCGCCGACGCCTTCGACGCCATGACGTTCGATCGGCCGTACTCCAAGGCCATCGGCATGGACGAGGCCCGGGAGCGGATCCGCGAGGCGACGGGCACCCACTTCGATCCGGATGTCGTCGCCACCTTCCTCGCCATGCCGCTCGACGTGTTCCGGAGCGCCTGCGCCCTATGTGCCCGGGGAGTCCGATGAGCGCGGCAGCATCGCGGCGATCCACAGCAGCAGGTCGTCTGCCGAGTCGAACCGCTCGCGTCGGCCGCTTTCCAGGTGCTCGACGCGTCCCGATGCGTGCTCCAGTCCGGCATCCGTCCCGGCCGTGAACTGAACGACGAAGGCCTTCGCGTAGGGCAGGCTCGGGCCCTCACTCGGGCGACGGATGGTGTCTCCCAGGTCGTCGTGTCCGCCGGTCGCCCGGTCAGTCATCGGGCCTCATGGTGACTGGCGTGCGGCCGGAAGTCCTTACGAAATCCGGAAATTTGTCCGAATGCCCGGTATCGGGCGGGCCGCCCGGGGCGCCGCCGGCTGGGGCGATCGTGACCTAGGCGAGGCGCCGGCCCCCGCGCATGGAGCCAGTAACGACGGGAGTTTTGGCCGTCCGTCGCTCGAGGGTCAGCGCCCCCTGCGCCCTCGCCACAGTGCGCGCCTTCTCGAAGCACTCGTCGGCTTCCCGCATGGAGGCCTGCCCCCGGGCCCCCTGCTTGCTCCCGCCGCGGAGGAGGAGCTCGCCACGGATACGCCAGATCTCCGCCTCGAACACGCGCGCCCCGGTCTCTCGACACTGGGTGAGCGCCGCATCGGCGGCGGCAAGGCCTTGCTCCGGGTCATTGATGCGCAGGTAGGCCCCCGCGAGCAGCCCCAGTCGTAGCGTGAGACCCAGTCGAAGGCCACGGCTTCGCAGCACGCCGAGGCCCTCCGTCATCTCCCTCAAGCCCCGGGCGACCTCGCGCTGCTCGATCAGGGCGCGACCCCGAATGACGAGGGCGGCGCCGTGCCATAGCGGAAAGGCGTAGTCGGTCGAGAGCTCGAGGGTCCGCGTCGCCAGCGCGGAGGCCTCTGCCCAGCTCTCCTCGAGCACCAGCACGGTGGCCCGGAACGTCAAGGCCTGGGCGAGCGTGAAGGGTCGGCCGTGCCGCTGGGCGAAATCCAGCGCTTCCTGCTGCACCGCGCGCGCGCCCACCGGGTCGCCGACCAGCCACCGCCGCAGGCCTTCGAAGGATCGCGCGGCCACCACCGGATTCGCCCCGTACGGCCGCTCGGCCTCGTCCACGGTGTCCGGGTGCGCGAGCGCCCTGGCCAGCAAGGGCTGCGCCCGGCCCAGCTGTCCCATCCACAGCGCCACCGAGCCGCGGAGGAAGTAGGCCTGCAGCGCCGCCGCTTCGTCCAGCCGCTCGGCCACCTCTCCCAGCTGGTCGCCGATGTCCTGCGCCCGGACGAGGTCGCCGATGTTGGCGTGGAGCAGGCAGAGCTCGCTCAGCGCATCGAACTGGGCCGGAAGGTCGTCCAGCTCCCGGCCGAGATACTGGATCCGCGCGAGATCGCCGCGGAGCGCATCGGAGGTGTACCCCGCGGTCTGGGACAGCACGGTGGCGTGAAGACGCTGCAGCCGCAGCTCGTCTCGCCGACGCTCCACCGAGTCGGGTTGCGCCTCGAGCCACCGCAGGGCCGGCTCGAGGCTGACCATGACGTCCCGATAGGCGAGCCGCTCGTAGGTGCGGACCGCCACCTGCTCCAGGTACATCGCGGCGCGCCGCGCATCGCGGCTGGCCTGGAAGTGCGTGGCCAGCTCGCTCGCGACCTCGACCGTCCGGCCGGCGTGGGCGGCCTCGAGACGCACACCGATCCGATCGTGGAGCGCGGCCCGCCGGCTGGGCGAGAGGCGGTCGTAGAGGACGCGCTGATACAGCGAGTGCCTGAATCGGTACCGGGTGGCCAGCGTGCCGTCCGGCCACTCGCGGCTGCCGAGATCTTCGAGCCAGCGCTGCGCCCGACAGAGACCATGGCAGACGGCCTCGACTTCGGCCGTCCCGAGACCCAGCGCCGTCGACACCGTCGGCGCCTCGAACACGGCGCCGGCCACACTCGCCACGCCGAGCACCTCCTGCTCCTCCGGCGACGCGAGCAGGAACAGCCCCTCGAGCAGGCGGCGCAGGTCCTCGGGCACGTACGTCTCGATGGTCCCGCGCGACGCCGCCAGCACCCACGCTCCGTCGCGCTCGACCAGCCAGTCGCGCGCCAGCAATTGGTCCACCAGCACCGTCATGAACAGCGGATTGCCGTCGCTCCGGCTGTGGACAACCGCGACGACGTCATCCGCCACGCGCGCGGCGCCCAGGCGATCCGCGAGATAAGCGGCCACGTGGCCCCGGCCGAGATACTCGAGCACGATCTCCGTGCAGCGCCGCCGGGCCCGCAGCGTGGTCCGGACCTGCTGGATCGGGAGGCCGAGCGCCGCGGCCTGCGCGGGCCGATATGTCCCGATGAGCATCAAGCGCGCGGGCTCGGGCCGCTGCGCCAGCATCGAGATCAGCTCCGGCGTGCCCCGGTCACTCCAGTGCAAGTCCTCCAGGACGAGCACGAGCGGCTGCTCGGCGGAAATTGCCTCCATCAAGCCGGAGAACTCGCGCAGCATTCGCGGCGGCGTGGCGGCATCGTGCGAGAGGCGAAGCCGCTCGACGTCGGCCGGGGTTTGCAGGGACGGCAGCTGAGCCAGCCAGCTGGGCGCCACCGACCGGAGCGTATCGAGCACGTCCGCGCCCGAGGTGGAGCGGCCCAGGCGCTCCAGGGCCTCCAGCATTGCCATGTACGCCTCGCGCTCGCCGTGCTGCTCCACACACTGTCCGTACCCGATCAGGACGCGAGCGTCCAACCCGCGGACCGACTGCACGAAGGCCTGCACCACCGCGCTCTTGCCGATGCCGGGCTCACCCTCCACGAACACGATCTGGCGCTGACCGGCTGACGCCCGGCCGAACAATTCGGCGAGATGCTGAAGCTCGGGCTGCCTTCCCACCAGCGTGGCGGGTGCCGGTGCGGGCACGGGCGACGCGACGCCGGGGCCCGCGGAGTTGTGGTCGCGGCGTTCGCGCAGCGGCGCGATGAAGCGAAAGCCTCGCCGGTGCGCCGTCTCGATGATGTGCGGGGCCCGCGCGTCGTCGCCCAGCGCTTGCCGCAGCTCGGCCATCGTGCGCGTCAGGGTGTCGTCCGACACCACCGCGTCATCCCAGACCGCGGTGTGCAGCTCTTCCTTGGTAACGAGGAGGCCGGATCGCTCGATCAGGTGAAGGAGCAGGGCCCAGGCCTTGGGACGCAGGGGCACGACCTGGTCACCCCGCCACAAGCGCCCGGCTCGCCGGTCAATGCGGTAGGGCGGGAACTCGATCATCGGGCCGCATCGTATACAAGTTCGCCTTTGTTGTCGAGGACGTAGCCGCCGCGGAACAATTTCCGGATTCCCTCAGGACTTGGCGCGTGCTGCCGATCCATAGTCGCCGCGATGAACGGGCCACGTCTGCCGATTCGAACATTCACGAGGGAGGTTCGTCGGTGCCGGACTCGATGAGGCGATGCACAGCGAAGATGCTCGCGGTGGGTATGACGCTCCTCCTCTGCTTCTCGATCTCGGTGACCCTGGTCCGCGCGGACGACGCGCCGGCCCCTCCGCCGCTGCCCTCGCCGCTGGAGGCGCTGTTCGGGCCGGTGCGGGAGAAGCTGCGGCCGTACACGCCGTTCATCGGCGACACCGACCTGCGGGTGCACTTTCGCAGCTATTATTTCAACCGGACCAACCCCAACGAGACGGTCAACGAGGCGTGGGCCTTCGGCGGCTGGGTCAGCTACCAGTCCGGCTGGCTGCTGGACACCTTTGCGATGGGCGCCACGGCCTACGGCTCGGCCCCGCTGTACGCCCCGGACGACCGCGACGGCACGCTGCTGCTCAAGCCCGGGCAGGAGGGCTACCTGGTGCCCGGCGAGGCGTGGGGGGCCCTGCGGTACAAGGACTACGCCCTGCTCAAGGGCTATCGCCAGCTGGTGGAGCAGAGCTACATCAACCCGCAGGACAACCGCATGACACCGAACACCTTCGAGGGCGTCACGCTCGGGGGCAAGGTGGGGTGGCTGCAGTACCTGGCGGGCTTTCTGTGGCGGATCAAGCCGCGCAACGCCGACGAGTTCCAGAGCCTGGCGGAGAAGGCGGGGGCCGTGGGCAGTGACGACGGCGCGGGGCTGGTCGGGGTGCGGCTGACGCCGATCAAGAACCTGCGGCTGGACGTGTCCAACCAGTACGGGGTCAACACCTTCAACACCTTCTACGCCGAGGCGGACTATCTGCAGCCGCTGGGCGAGGACTGGAAGCTGCGGCTGGGGGCCCAGTTCACGGACCAGCGGGCGGTGGGCGATGCCCTGCTGGCCCCGGCCGACGGCCGGTACTGGGCCACGCAGCAGGGCGGGGCGCGGGTGCAGCTGAGCTGGCGGGATCTGACGTTCACCACCGCGTTTTCGGTCACCGGGGCGGGCAATACGATCCAGAGCCCGTGGGGCAGCTTCCCCGGCTATCTGTCGATGATCGACCAGGACTTCGACCGGGCGCGGGAGAAGGCGATCCTGGTCGGGGCGGCCTACGTGGTGCCGGGGGCGCTGGTGCAGGGGCTGAGCGCCAACGTCAACCTGGTCTGGGGCTGGGACGCGATCAACCCGGCGACGCGGCAGAAGGCGCCCAACCAGGCCGAGTACGACCTGACCGTGGACTGGCGGCCGGCGTGGCGCAACCAGCCGGGCTTTCTGCAGGGCATGTGGTTCCGGGCGCGCTCGGCCCTCCTCGACCAGGAGAACGCCTCCACCCTCGGCTACCAGTTCCGCCTCATCCTCAACTGGGAGCGGGACCTCATCTAGGGCTCGGCAACGGAGGCCCCGTGTTCGATTGGTTCGCCGCCACGCTCCGTGCGTACCCGGAGATCGCGATCTTCCTGGCGCTCGGCATCGGCTACCACGTCGGGAAGGTCACCATCCGCGGCATCGGGCTCGGGTGAACCGGGCCGGTCCCGTCATCCTGCTGGCCTGCCTGCTGGGCATCCCGGCGGGGATCGGCGCCTTCACGTTCGTCTACGCGAAGGGCTTCTCGTACCTCTCGACCGATCCGAGGGCGTGCGTGAACTGCCACGTCATGAACCCGCAGTTCGACGCCTGGCTGAAGAGCGGCCACCGGCACACCGCCACGTGCGTGGAGTGCCATCTGCCGCACGCGGGCGTCTCGAAGTGGGCGGCCAAGGCCGAGCACGGATTCCGGCACTCGGTGGCCTTCACGCTCCAGAACTTCAAGGAGCCGATCGAGATCACGCCGCGCGATCGCGACATCGTCCGCGTGAACTGCATCCGCTGCCACGAGGGACTGGTCCACGCGGTGGTCGGCGCTCCCGGTCCGATGCGCGGGACGCTCGATTGTCTCCACTGTCACGCCGGCGCCGGACACGGCGCCGGAGGCTGAGACGTGAGGGTGAACATGCTGCCCACCCCTGAGTCCCGCCCGCGTAGGCGGAGTTGGGTCCTGCCGCTGCTGGGCCTGGCCGCGGTCGCCGGCCTTACCGTGCTCCTGCTAGCTCTCCTCACCAACATCTTCGAGCGCAAGCAGGAGGCTCGTCAGACGTACGTCCGGGTCGTGGAGGTGACCGAGGACACGATGGACCCGACGGTGTGGGGCCAGAACTGGCCCGCCCAGTACGACTCCTATCTCAAGACCTCGCTGCCCACCACGACCAAGTACGGCGGGCGCGGCGTCGGAGCGAGCGATACCGGACCGGCGGAGCAGAAGCTCGATCGCGACCCGTGGCTCAAGCGGATCTTCGCCGGCTACGCCTTCGCGCTCGACTACCGGGACCGGCGCGGCCACGCCTACGCCCTCTTCGACCAGGAGGAGACGCGGCGGGTGACCGAGAAGCAGCAGCCCGGCGCGTGCCTGCAGTGCCATGCCTCGAACCTGGCGCTCTATCGTTTCGTGGGCAAGGGAGACGTCCAGAAGGGCTTCGAGCAGGTCTCGGGTCTGCCCTACTCGGAGGCGCGGGGCATGCGGGATGACAAGGGCCAGCTGCTCATCCAGCATCCGGTGGCCTGCGTGGATTGCCACGATCCGAAGACCATGGCGGTGCGCGTGACCCGGCCGGGCTTCATCGCCGGCATCAAGGCCCTCAAGGCCCACCAGGGCATCGCCGGCTACGACCCGAACCGGGACGCCACCCGGCAGGAGATGCGCTCGTTCGTCTGCGGGCAGTGCCACGTCGAGTACTACTTCAAGGGACCGGGAAAGATCGTGACGTATCCGTGGGCGAACGGTCTGAAGGTGGAGGAGATCGAGGCCTACTACGACAAGGAAGGCTTCTCGGACTGGGTTCACGCCGAGACCGGCAACAAGGTGCTGAAGGCCCAGCACCCGGAGTTCGAGGTGTGGTCGCAAGGCGTGCACTCCCGCGCCGGCGTGGCCTGCGCGGATTGCCACATGCCCTACGAGCGGGTAGGCGCCACGAAGGTGAGCGACCACTGGGTCCGCAGCCCGCTGCTCAACATCAACCGCGCCTGCCAGACCTGCCACGCGGTCGGCGAGAAGGAGCTGGAGGCCCGCGTGCTCTCGATCCAGGACCGCCACCACGCGCTCATGCAGCGGGCGGCCCGCGCGACCACCGACATGCTCGACGCCATCGTCGCCGCGAAGAAGGCCGGGGTGGGGGAGCCGGATCTGCAGCCGGCCGCGGCTCAGCACCGCAAGGCGCAGTGGCGGCTCGACTTCGTGGCCGCCGAGAACTCGATGGGTTTCCACGCCCCGCAGGAATTGGCCCGCATCCTGGGCGAGGTCATCGACTACGCACGCCAGGGTCAGCTCGAAGCCGAGCGCGCGACCCGGAAGCGATAGCGCGACACGAAGGAGGCCCTCGCTCGTGACCGGTCATCTGCACGCCGCCTTCGCGGTGGCTCCGCTGGCCGCGATCGCCGCGGCTCTTGCGCTCGGCTCCCTCTGCGGCAAGCTCCCCATGTCTGGTGGCCGGGCCGATCGTGGTGCTGCCGACGTGACGGGCGCTACGGCGACCGCCTCCTCCGGCGCTTCCACCGCTCGTCCATGTACCGCTCGAACTCCTCGGCCGAGTAGAGGCTGACGAGCCGGGCCACCAGCACCGCCATGTACATCTGTCCGATCACGGCTTCGAGCACGGTCAGGCCGCGGGCAATGGGATTGATCGGCACCACGTCGCCGAAGCCGAGCGAGGTCAGCACCACGAAGCTCATGTACGCCGCGTGCTCGAAGCGCACCGCCTCCTCGGTGGGCAGGCGAAAGGCACCGGGGCTGACATCGTCGAGCACCCCGTAGGCGATGCCGAAGATCAGGCCGGTGAGCAGGTAGGCGCCCAGCACCGCGAAGATGCGCTCGCTGTCGACGCGCCCGCGCCGGAACGCGGCGGCCACCGCAATGAAGGTCGCGATGAGACACCCGATCGCCCACAGAGCCTGGCTCAGCATGACCAGCGCCGGCGAAGCGGTCAACGACTGGGGCAGCCGGGCGAACGCGAGGATCGCGCCGAGCACCATCAGCGCGCGCGGCCGCACCTCGGCGGCCAGCAGAATGACCGCCAGGCTCACCGCGAGCAGCCATTCGCTCGGCTTGGCCGCCAGCGGCAGGCCGCCGAAGAACGCGTGGCCGGCGAGGGTGAGGAGCAGGGCGCAGAACAGGGCCGCGAAGCGGTGACGGCGAAAGCGGGCCCCGAACGAGCGAATCATGCGACCCGGGCGGGTCTCGAGCACGGCCATCGGCGTCCTCAGCCGGAGGCCGAGACGAGCAGCGGGATGAGGTCGAGCGCTACCGTCCGCACGGTCGTGCGCGGATGATACGTCAGACGGCGCGTGCGTGGGCCGGAATGTGCCCGGTGGCTCGCGGAGACACTCGGTCAACGAAATCCCGAGGCGATCGAGGAGATCCGGCGTATGCTGCTCCGGCACGCGGGCATCCGGTGAGATCGCCAATCCGAGGTGAGAGGAGAGTTCGCCCCATGGTTGTCCGAGCGCTCGAACGGATCGCGGTGGCGGCCTTGCTGGGCAGTCTGGCGCTGCCTCTGCCGGTGGAAGCCCAGGGCGTGACGGTTCCCCCCCGGAAGGTCGACATCAACAAGCTGACCTGTGAGGAGTTCTCGTCGGTTGGCCGCGGCGAGGAGCGGGATCGGATCCTGATCTACATGAACGGCTACCTCGACGGAACCCGAAAGGCCACCCACTGGGACGCCGAGCAGGTCGCTCCACGGATCGAGCAGGTCGGGCGCATCTGCCGGGACAACCCGAAGCTGTCGCTGCTCGACGCCTTCCGCCGCGCCTGGAAGTAGCCGGACCGGCTTCGAGCGGTCACTTGCCGAGGCGCGCCCGGTCGGCCTCGAACATCTTCTTCATCTGGTCGGCCATCACGCGACGGCCGATGCTGCGCTTCATGGAGCCGCCGAAGCCCTCCACCTGGTCGGTGAACGCGTGGGCCCCGTAGACCACCACGGTGCCCTCCTGGACCGGCAGGAAGCTCGCGATCGCCTGCTCGCCGTTGTAGCCGGTGCTGGCGTAGTACTGCCGCTGGATCACCACCCGCGCCGCGCCCTCCGGGGCGGTGAGGATATGGGTCAGCACGTACGTCTCCTTGCCCTGGATGTCGTAGCGGAGCCAGTGGAAGCTCTCCCGCATGCCGGGCAGGGTGGCCTTCGGGTAGTCGAGGAGGACCGCGTGGAAGCCCGGCATGTAGTTCTGCAGGTGCCGGACCGACTGGCCGGCCCGTCGGAGGTCCGCGGCGAGATCGGTGGTGCTCCCGCCGCGATCGTAGGGCGCGATGCCGCCCAGTCCCGAGGCCCGATAGGCCTGGTAGCGGGCCAGCAGCATCCGGTGCAGCTGCTGCTGGACCGAGTGGGTCGTCCCGCCGCGCAGCGCGGATAGCTCGGCGAGCTCGTTCGCGCTCCAGTTCACCGATTCGCCGGGCTGGGCCGAGGTCAGGGCCTGAGCCGCCTGATTCGTGAGGTCGAGCTTCGCGAAGTCGGCCATGGTGCCGGCCGGGCTGATCGCGCCAAAGGTCTTCACCTGGTCGTCCGCGCTGATCAGATCGCCGGCCACGATGTCCTTGCTCAAGGTGTCCGGCGTGGTCTTGACGAGAAAGGCGATGGCGAAGGCGAGATCCCGATCCGACACGCCGCTGAGGTCGGCGGTGACGAACTCGCCGTTCAGCACCCGCTGCTTGTCGTCCGACGACAGGCCCACATCGCTGAGCACCTGATCGGCGGTCGGCTGCGCGTGCACGGCCGGCGGATCGCCCAGCGGCCCGACTCCGCTCGCGATCAGTAGCACGGCGAGGATGAACGGTCGCTTCAGAGCAGCAATGACGGTCTGTCGCATCGTATCCTCCTGAGAGTGGATCGCTCGGATTGTCGCCCGTCGCAGGGGCCCGATGCGATGGGACCAAGGTCCCATGGCGTCGGCCCCGTGCTTCTGACAAGGTGACGGCGCGTTTCGTGGACATGGTCGCGAGCAGGATGCGAACGCAGAGCTCAGGAGGCATCGCATGGCGAGGCGGTCACTCAAGTCGTCGCTCATCGTCTTCGCCGCGCTGGCCGGCGCCGGGTGCGCCAGCCAGGCGCAGTTCCTCGATGGAAAGCAGGGCATGGCGATGCAGACCGCGGTGACCCGTGGGCAGTTCGAGATGAACTGTCCGGCCGCGACCGGAACGATCCTGTCCCGCGAAGTGGTCCAGCCCGCCATCGAGGCGCCACGACTGGGCGGGATCCAGCGGGCCGAGTACACGGTCGGGGTCGCGGGCTGCGGGCGCCGCACGACCTTCGTGGTGATCTGCCCCGACGAGGGCGACGGCTGCTTCGCCACCGGGCCCGGCCGCTTCATCCGGGAATAGGCGGTGATATGAGGAAAGGAGACAGCGCAATGCGCATGGCGGGGGTCATCGGCGGGCTGGCGCTTCTGCTGATCGCGGGATGCGGACCCACCAGCGTGGAGCGGACGGGCGGCAGCTACGCCGTCGTGGCCCGGCCCGATCGCATCCTCGTCTACGATTTCGCGGTCACCCCGGACGAGGTGAAGCTCGACGGCGGCATCTCGGCGCGGGCCAAGCAATTCTTCGAAGAGCACCAGGGCACGTCGCTGAGCGCGCAGGAGATCAAGATCGGCCACGCGGTGACCAACGCGGTGTCCATCGAGCTGGTGAAGGAGATCAACGGCTACGGGCTCGTGGCCGAGCGGGCCCTGGGCTGGCCGCCGCCCTCCGGCAAGGTCCTCCAGGTGAAGGGGCAGCTCGTCTCGATCGACGAGGGCAACCGGACCGAGCGAGTGCTCATCGGCCTGGGAGCCGGGCGCACCAGCGTCCGGGCCAACGTCGAGGTCTACGACCTCACGCCGGAGGGCCGGAAGCTGGTGGACTCGATGGTCGCCGACGCCAAGAGCGGCTACAAGCCCGGCATGGCGCTGATGATGGGGGTCGGCGGCATCGCCGGCAGTCTGGTGACCTCGGCGGTGGTCAGCTCGGTCACCGCCGCGGGCAGCGAGTACAGCTGGGCCACCGTCGATGCGGACGGCAAGCGGCTGGCCAAGGAAGTCGCCAAGAATCTTCGGCAGTACTTCGTCACCCAGGGGTGGATCGCGGCCGCGAGCTGATGAGGGGCCATGTCCACCGTGCTGCTGCTGCTTGCGCTCCTGATGCTCGGCGGCCCGGCCCTGGCCGGCGCGGCGGAGGAGGAGAGCGCCACCGAGCTGGCCAAGAAGACCCAGAACCCGGTGGCTGACCTCATCAGCGTGCCCTTCCAGAGCAACTTCGACTTCGGCGTCGGCGACAAGGACGCCACCGTCTATCTCCTGAACGTGCAGCCGGTGATCCCGCTCAAGCTGACGCACGACTGGAACCTGATCACCCGCACGATCATCCCGATCCTCAACCAGCCCTCGCTCTTCGACGGCCCCAATTCCATCTCCGGCAGCGCCTGGGGACTGGGCGACATCAACCCGTCGCTCTTCTTCTCGCCGGCCCGGCCGGGCCACTTCATCTGGGGCGTCGGGCCGACCTTCACGCTGCCCACCGCGACGGACTGGCGGCTCGGCAGCGGCAAGTTCAGCCTGGGACCGACCGCGGTGGGGCTCTTCATGGAAGGGCCGTGGGTCGTCGGCGCGCTGGTCAACAACCAGTGGTCGGTCGCGGGGTGGGGCGACAAGGACGTGAACCAGATGCTGCTGCAGCCCTTCGTGAACTACAACATCAAGGACGGCTGGTACATCACGAGCGCGCCCATCATGACCGCGAACTGGGAGGCCGACAGCGGCCAGAAGTGGACGGTGCCGGTGGGCGCGGGGGTGGGTAAGCTCTTCCGGCTCGGCAAGCTCCCGATCAACACCTCGCTGCAGGGCTACTACAACGTGGAGAAGCCTCGGTTCGGGCCCGACTGGCAGCTGCGCTTCCAGGTGCAGTTCCTGCTTCCGAGCTTCTAGAAGGCCGACGACGGGTTCGCGTGGCCTCCCGCCGGCCGTGGCCCACTACACGCAACAGCACGGAGGAGATCGACATGGAACGCGGACGGTGGTTCGCTGGATTGACGGTTGCGGTCGCGCTGGCCGTTCCGATGGCCGGGTGCGCGAGCGGCAAGCTTCGCCTCGACATGGCGAAGTCGTGTCAGGCGCACGGCGGCACGTGGTCGCAGGCGCAGGAGACGTGCGCGATGTCGGCAAGCGGCGGCAGCTCGTCGGCAAAGCAGGCGAAGGACATCTGCGCGTATCAGGGCGGGACGTACCTGCCCGGCGGCAGCTGCATCCTCGACGGCACGTAAGATTTCCCTCTGGTCCCCGGTTCCCTGTCGCCGGAGGCGACAGGGAACCGGGGACGGGAGAGCCCGATCAACACAAGCGCGGTGGCCGATCCGTCCCCGCGGGCGGGTCGGCCCCGACGGCCGTCGGCAATGTGGGCCGCGTCGGCGGGTCGTGGAGCACGCGGACCTCGCGCTGGGGGAAGGGCAGTGACATCCCGGCCGCGTGGAGCGCCGCGTACACCGCGGCGGCCAGCTCGGTCTGGATGTTCGGCCAGCGCTCGAACCGGTTGGTCCAGGCGCGCAGCTGGAAGTTGATCGAGCTGTCGCCGAAGGCGGAGAACACCGCCTGGGGGGCCGGCGTCTGCATGATGTGGGGGTGATTGCGGGCGACCGCCTCCAGCACCTCCACCACCTTGTCGGGCGGGGTGCCGTAGTCCACGCCCACCTTCAAATCGATGCGGCGGGTCCGGTCGGACAACGTCCAGTTGGTGACGCGCTCGCTGATGAGCTGGGCATTGGGCACGATGATCTCGGCGCCCTGCCAGGTGCGCACCGTGCTCGCGCGGATCCCGATGCGTGACACCTCGCCCGACAGATCGCTCAGCTCGACGATGTCGCCCACGTGGATGGGCCGCTCGAAGAGCAGGATGAGGCCCGACACGAAGTTGTTGACGACGCTCTGCAAGCCGAAACCGATGCCCACTCCGAAGGCGCTGGCCAGGATCGTGACCTTGTTCAGATCCATGCCCAGCACCCCGAGGGCCAGCACGAAGCCGAGCGCGATGATCACGTAGTTCAGCAGGCTCGAGATCGCGTAGGACATGCCCCGCGTCAGGCGCGTGCGCGGGTAGACGTCCTCCCGGAGCACGAAGCGGATGAAGACGGAGCAGAGATACGCGAGCCAGACGGTGAGGACGAATTCCAGGATGTTGCCCAGCGAGAGCCGGATGGAGCCGCGCCCCAGCTCGGTGGTGAGCACCGCCCGGGCGGAGCCGAAGAACGACTGCAGGAGCCCGACGTAGTCGAGCGTCCGCACCACCCAGCCGAGGGCCGCCCCCCACCCGAGGACCCGGGCGGTCCGGCGCTCCAGCAGCTCGCGGTGATCCTGCACCAGGTGCAGCAGCCGCAGCGGCCAGATCCGCAGGGCGAATGCCACCACGCCGGTCAATACGCGGACGCCGGCGTGGAGCATCAGGGCCAGCGCGCCGCTGCCCAGGATGCCGGAGGCGAGCAGGCGCGCCAGCGGCAGGTAGCCGGCGGCGGCGGCCAGCGCGGTCACCGCGAAGACCGCCATGAGCAGGCATGCGCCGAGCCGCACGCCCGGCCGGTCATCGCCGCGCGGCCGCGCATCCGACGTGGCCCGGAGCGCGCCGCGGCTCACCGAATAGCCGAGCACCCCGAGGCCGCCCAGCGACTCCAGCACGAGCAGGGCCTGCTCGACCACCGGCACCCCGGCCAGGACGCCGCGCAGCGTGTCGAGGGCGAACAGCACCCAGAGCGTGTAGAGCTCGGGCACGATGCGGGGGTCGACGGTGAGCCGTGTCAGGCGGATCGCCGCGGCGAGCCCCAGCGCCACGAACACGCTGCGCGTGGTGAGCGGCACCAGCACGTATGGCGAGGAGACCGCGAGCAGGGCCACGACCACCGTCGCCGCGTAGGGGCGCTCGAACACCGCGGTGGCGGTCGACGGTGCCGGCGCGGCGGGCGTCCCGCGATGGATCCGGCGCCGCGCCTGCACGAAGAGCAGGGCCAGGAGCGCGAAGGCGACCAGGTGCAGCCGCAGACCGCGCGGGTCACCAGCGTAACGCTCGATGTCGGTGCGGTAGCTGACCGCCACCTCGTGCAGGCGCGCCGGCAAGGCGGTAACCGCCTGCGCCCACCTCGACGCGCTCCACAGCGGCGGGCTTTCGCGGTCGAGCATGCCGCCGACCGCGTGCTGCTGGGCCTGAGCGAGCTCGGCCAGGGCCGCACCGCATCGCGAGACCTCCCGGGCCACCGCGTTCTGCAGATCGAGGACCGCGGTGCGCTGGGCGCTGAGCGGCATCTCCGTCGTCTCGATCTCGGCCAGCGCGGTCTCGACCTGACCGAGCACGAGCCCGGGTGCCCGGCCCGCCACCGCCGCCTCGTGCGTCCGCCGCCACGTCGTGCGCAGAGCGGACAGGCGCGTGAGCGCCTCCTCGATCCGCGTGGCGCGCTGCGTGAGCGCGGTCAGCCAGCCGGTCGTCTGCAGCTGCCGCTGCTGCCAGAGCTGCTGCTGCGCCTGCAGCATGTCCAGCGACGGCTGGCCTTGCAGGATGCTGCGGACCGCGGTCAGCTCGAGCTCGATCCGCGCGCGGAGCCGGCCGACGCTTTGCTCGATGGCGGCGATCTCGGGGCTGGGAGCGAGCTTCACCGTGATCTCACGCAGGAGGGTGGCCAGCTCGGCGGCGCGCGTCGCGACCTCGGCGACCGGGATCGCGGCGTCCGACGTCTCCCCGCGGGCACCGGGCGGCTCCTCGGCCGCCTCGCCCGGACCGGCCGGCAGCGCCAGCGCCAGGACGACGGCCCAGATCACCGCCCGCGCCGCGGCCCGCATCCGGCCGAGCCCGAGGTCAGCGCTCGGCCGCGATCGTGAAGCTCTCGTTGACGGTGAAGCCACGCGCCCGGAACTCCTTGGCGGCGCGTGGCGACATCCGCCCGGAGAGCCAGATGGTGCGTGCCGGCGCCTTCAGGTCTTCGCGGCTCGCGAAGCGGGCGACGCGGGACGTCCACGCCACGTAGTCCACCGGCGCCGGTACCACCAGCGTGCCGGAGGCGGTCCGTCCGACGATGGGCCCGGGGGCGGACACCTGGGCGAGCGGCGCGACCGTCTCGTGCTGGCGGGCCAGCATGTTCACCGCCGCGGTGACCAGCCGCGTCTCGTCCTGCGTCTTCGCGATCGAGGCGAAGCCCACCACCGACGCGATCCCCTTGACGTTCTGCAGGCGCTGACAGCCCTTCGCCAGCGCGGTGAGCACGCTCAGCGAGTACTGCGGGTTCGACATGAGCGCGGCCACCGCGCCGTCGCTCGCCCCGGTCGCGGCAAAGACCGCCTGCGCCTGGTTGATCAGGTCGGCCCCGGGCGTGTCGTAGACGGTGGTGTTGGTGATGGTCACCGCGGACATCGCCATCGAGTACGGCACGAACACCGCGGTGGCCGCCTGGATGCCGAATCGGCCGGAGAAGGCGACCCAGGCCATGTCGTCCAGCTTCTTGGCCAGCACCGCGTTGGTGGTGTAGGGGTCGACGCCGAGCCCCTTGGCCAGATCGCGCCGCTCCTTCTCGTAGCCGAGCGCGTTGACGGTGATGCCGCCGACGCGCTCCGAGACGTCGGCGACCTTCTGGCTGTCGCTGGCGCCCGACGCGGTGGCGGCCTCGTAGACCTTCTCGCTGCCAAGCTTGACGCGATCGTACAGGCGCACGACGCCGTCGGGGATCCCGGTGATGGTCTCCACCGGATGCACCACCATGTTCACCGTCGACGTCACCGGTCGGGCGACCGCGTTCGCGGCGGCCTCCGCGAACTCCTTGGTCTTGCTCATCTCCTCGAGCTGGCCCAGGGCCACCGTCTCGCGCACCCGGACGTGCAGCATGTGGATGCCGTGGGCCTCGAACGTGCCGAAGTCGGAGCGGATGGTGAACCGCGCGAGAAAGCCCTTGACCGGGACCCGGTCGTCCACCGTGAACCGGGGACCTCTGAGCAGCTCGGGCGCGACCAGGTCCCGGGCGCGCAGCACGGGCTCGGCTTCGAAGGCGGGGTCGGACGCCGCGGTCGCGGCGCCCGCCAGGAGCAGCGACGACGCGACGACGACGGCGTGCCGCAGGCGCATCACATGCTCACCGAATAGCCGCGGCCGGTCATGCAGGCGCCGAATGCCCGGTTGTAGGCGGCGTGGCCCTGGGCCATTGCGTTCTGCTGCTGGGCCACGTAGCTCTGTTGCTGCTGCTGCTCCTGCTCGGCCCATCGGGCCCGTCGCATGACGCCGAACAGGCCGCCCACCGCGGCCCCGATGGCCGCGCCCTTGCCCGCGTCGCCGCCGATGGCGCCGCCGACCGCGCCCATCGCGGCGCCGCCGAAGGCACCGCGGAACATCCCGCCTTGCGGCATCCCGGGCTGCGGCGGCGGCGCGGCGGCGACCCGGGGGTTCGCCGGATCGAAGCCGCTCTGCTGGACGGCCCAGCTGTAGCACTGTCCCCGGTCGAACTCCTGTTGCTGCGCGCTCTGCCCTCGCGCCGGATAGACGAAGGCCTGGGCCCACGCCAGGCCGGGCACGGTGACCACGGCCGACGCACAGACGACGCGGACCAGCCACTTCGGGTATCCGAGCATGACTTCCTCCTTCGTGTGGTGACGGCGCCGGCATGGTGACACCGGCCGGGTGCTCCGGCTATGAGGCGTTGGTCCTATGCACGGGCCCGGGCCAGCGCCGTCTCGATCGCCCCGAGCAGTGCCTGCTCGTCGAAAGGCTTGCGGAGATATTCGGAGGCGCCGCCTCGCTGGGCGCGCTCCCGGGTCGGCAGGTCGTCGTGGGCGGTGATGAACACGATCGGGATGCGGACGTGCGCTTCCACGAGCCGCTCCTGCAGCTCGAAGCCGCTCAGCCCGCTCAGATGGATGTCCAGCACCAGGCAGTCGATCGCGTCGTGATGCTCGAAAGCGAGGAACTCCTCGGCGGAGCCGAACGTCCGCACGCTGAAGCCCGCCGCGGCCAGGAGCCGCCGGACGGCCCGGAGGATGGAGACATCGTCATCGACGATGGCGATCACGGGAGTCATGGTCGTTTCGTGGTGGCGGTCTCCGCTGGCGGCGGCCCGCGGAGCCCCACCCGGATCCAGTGTGGGCCAGTGCGGACGGGAGGGATATGGGGCCTTGGTCGTATGGGAGGCGGCCGTTCCGGCGCTCACGGCCGGCTCGGCAGGGGCACGAGCTTCTCGCTCATCCGGACCAGGTCGGCAATGGACTCGGCCTGCATCTTCTCCATGACCCGCCCACGGTGGACCTTGATGGTCTTCTCGGCGATGCCGAGCTTGTCCGCGATCTGCTTGTTGAGCATTCCGGCGACCACCAGCGTGAGCACCTCACGCTCGCGCGGGGTGAGCGACTCGACCCGACGCTCCAGCTCCGCCCGCTCGGCCCGGCCGACCCGCTCCTCGCCGCTCCGTCGCAGCGCGCGCTGCACGGAGTCGAGCAGCTCCTGGTCGTTGAACGGCTTCTGCAGGAAGTCGACCGCGCCGCCCTTCATGGCGCGCACGCTGGTCGGCACCGTCCCGTGACCGGTGATGAACACGATCGGCACCAGGCGATTCGCCTGAGCCAGCGCGGATTGCAGATCGAGGCCGCTCGGCCCGGGCAGGCGGACGTCCAGGACCAGGCACGCGGGCCGGTCCGACGGAGTGAACGCGAGGAAGGCCTGCGCGGAGGGGAAGGTGAGCACCTCGAGCCCGACCGAATGCAGGAGCCGGGAGAGGGCTCGGCGCACCGAGGGGTCGTCGTCGACCACGTACACCACTGGCTCGTCCATCGAACGGTACCCGCTCCTTACCGGGCCGACTTCTCAGCAGAGGACCGGCGGCCGCTCCCGCCACGCGGACGGGCCGATCGTACCATTGCCGTCAGGGGGTGGTGCAGATCCCGAAAAGACTCAGGGTGAAGTCATCGGCGACGATGCCCGCGGCCATGCGGCCGCTGTCCTCTGCAATGGAGGCCGCCCAACCCCGGCCGTTCTCGCTGCCGTTGAGGACCAGATGGCCGTCGAGGCGGCTGACCGACTTGATCTCGGTCTTCCGACTGTCCGCGGCCGCGCCGGTGATGACCCGTCCCGGGACGTTGATCCGGAGCACCGACGGGTAGTCCGGATGGCGCGCCGGGTTCTGGCGCTCGCACTGCCCGGAGCCGTCACATTCCAGCATCGACGTCACCGAGCAGACCAGCGGCGCGCTGCCGTCCATGGCCGCCGATGCCGTCGCATGCGGGCCCCCGGTCAGGGCGGCGAGCAGCACGAGAAGGACTCCCATCCTCGATCGGCTCTGCATCGTCTTCCGCATGGACATCCCGTCCGCTCCTCTCCCCCGATCCGTTCCCATGTGCGACGCCGCGCTCCTCAGTGCGTGCAGACGCCCGACACCCACGTCCCGTCGGGCCGCCGGCACTCGCACGGCCGGCCCGGGGGGATCGTGAGAGGCAGGGCGCAGATCCCCTCGTCCGTGTAGCAGACTCGCGCGATCGGGTAGGACCCGTTCGCCGGCAATAGCTGGTAGAACGTCGGCTGCGGGAATTCCTGATCGTCGTCTTGCCCGGTGGCCGGTGTCGCTACCGCCACCAGCGTCACGGCGAGAATCCCGAGCAGCCTCTTCACGGCGCCCAGATAGTCGACCACCGCGGCGGCCGGCGGCAATGGGACCTTGGTCCCATGCGGCGACAGCGGCCTCTCGCGGGGCGCCGGATCAGCGCAGAGCGCGCGAGCCGTCGATGGTCGGGTTCTGCCAGCCGCCCGGCGGCGCCACGATCTGGTCCACCTCGCCGGGGCCCCAGCGGCCGCTCTCGTACTCGTAGACCGGGGTGCCGGTCTTGAGCACCGGATCCACGATGCGCCACGCCTCCTCGACGTAGTCCTCTCGCGCGAAGAGGCTCGCGTCCCCGGCCATGGCGTCGCCGAGCACCCGCTCGTACGCGTCCATCTCGTCGGCCCGCGGTTGGTGGCTGCCCAGGATCTCGGCGGACTGGCCGATCATCGCCTCTCCCGGCGCCATGACGTTCAGCCCGAGGGCGATCGTGATGTCGGGGCTGATGCGGAACCGGAAGTAGTTCTGTCGGAGCGCCTGGTCCGGGTACATCGTGGGCGGCTGCTTCAGGCGCACGACGATCTCGGTGCACGTCACGGGTAGGCACTTGCCGGCCCGGATGTAGAAGGGCACGCCCTTCCAGCGCCAGGAATCGATCTGAAGCCTCAGCGCCGCGAAGGTCTCCACCTGGGAGTCCGGCGCCACCCCGGGCTCCCGTCGGTAGCCGCGGAACTGGCCGCGAATCAGCGATCGGGGGCTGAGCGACGGCATCGCCTTCAGGACCTTCACCTTCTCGTCCCGCATCGACTCGCTGTCGGTCCGGACCGGCGGCTCCATGGTCAGGTTGGTGAGCACCTGGAACAGGTGATTCTGCACCACGTCCCGGATGGCGCCGGTGGCGTCGTAGAAGCCGCCCCGGCCCTGGATGCCGAAGCTCTCGGCCATGGTGATCTGCACGCTCTCGACGTGATTGCGGTTCCAGAAGGGCTCGAGGAAGGCGTTGGTGAAGCGGAAGAAGATCATGTTGTGGACCTGGCGCTTGCCCAGGTAGTGGTCGATGCGGAAGATGTGCCGCTCGTCGAAGGTGGCGAGCAGGATGCGGTTCAGGGCCTGGGCGGTGGCCAGGTCCGTGCCGAACGGCTTCTCGACGATGACGCGGGCGTCCTTGGCGGCGCCGGACCGCGCCAGCTGTTCCACGACCAGCCCGAACAGCGCGGGCGGGATCGCGAGGTAGTGCGCGGGACGCCGGGCCGGACCCAGCTGTGAGCGGATGGCCTCGAACGTCGCAGGCTGCGCGTAGTCGCCGTCCACGTAGCAAAGCCGCGCGGCGAGCTTGTCGAAGGCCCCGGCGTCGAAATCGCCGTGCTTCTCGACGCTCTCGCGGGCGCGGTCCCGCAGCTGCTCCAGCGTCCAGCCCGCCTTGGCCACCCCGATCACCGGCACTTCGAGGTGGCCGCGCTTCGCCATGGCGTAGAGCGAGGGGAAGATCTTCTTGTACGCCAGATCGCCGGTGGCGCCGAAGAAGACCAGCGCGTCGGAGCGGGGGGCGCTCATCGCGCGGCTCGCTTCGGATGGCCGTCGCGGTCCCAGAGGCGGAAGCCGCCCCGGAACGCGTTGGCGTTGAGGCCGCTACGGCAGCCGGGCGGCAGCGTCTTCAGCTTCTTGACGTTGCCGCCGCCGATCACCACCGTGTCGGGCTGCATGGCCGTCACCAGACGGGTGACGACGTCCTCGACCGCACGCCGCCACTTCCTCTTCCCCCGCTTCTTCAAGCCGCGCACCCCCACGTAGTCCTCGAAGGTTCCCTTCCGGTAGGGCAGGTGGCCCAGCTCGAGCGGATGGACGATACCGTCCACGATCAGGGTCGAGCCGAGCCCGGTGCCGAGCCCCAGGAACAGCATGCGGCCGCCCTCGTAGCTGCCCAGGGCCTGCATCGCCGCGTCGTTGACGATCTTGACCGGGCATCCGAGCGCGGCCTCGTAGTCGAAGCCGACCCAGCCCGGAGCCAGATTGTGCGGCTCCAGCGCGGGGTGGCCGTGGAGCACCGGCCCCGGATAGCCGATGCTGACCACGTCGTAGCGCCATCCTCGGGTGAGCTTGCGGACGCCGGCGACCATGGTCGTGGGCGTCAGGCTGGGCCCGGAGTCGAACCGGCGCGCGGCCCCCTGTCCGGTGGCGCGGAGCTTGACGTGGCTGCCGCCGATGTCGATGACCAGCACCTTGGGCCGCCGCGACCTCACCGGCTCACCGCGGCGTGGGAGCTTTCGTTCCAGAGTCGAATCACCGGCCGGGCGCGCCGCTGCTCGTAGCCGAGCGCGCTCAGGCTCGCGGTGTCCAGCGCCAGGCATCGGCCGGCGGCCGGCTCCAGCGCCACCCACCGCGCCGCGAGCACGCGCAGGAAGTGTCCGCTCGAGAAGAGCACCGCGTCGCCCGCGATGGCGCGCAGCCGGCCCACGACGCGGTCGGCGCGAGCGCCCACCTGGTCCGGCGTCTCGCCGCCCGGGCAGCCGTCGCGAAACAGCTCCCAGTCCGGCCGTCCCGCCCGGATCTCGACGCTCGTGCGGCCCTCGTAGTCTCCGTAGTTCCATTCGACCAGGTCGTGGTCGATCCGCGCCTCCGCCCCGAGCCCGGCCAGCTCGCAGGTCCGGGCCGCGCGCTGCAGGGGGCTCGTCAGCACCAGGCCGAGCGTGAGGCCGCGCAGGCGCTCGCCCAGCTGCCGGGCGTGATCTTCGCCTCGCTCGGTCAGGGGCAGATCGGTCAGGCCCGTGTGGCGGCCGGATAGACTCCAGGCGGTCTCGCCATGCCTGGCCAGGTAGACGACGGGCAGCACTTCGCTCATGCAGTGGGCCCAGACTGGCCCAGGGGCGTGCGGCAGTCCATTGGACCTTGGTCCTACGGCCGGTCCCTGCGGAGCGTCTGCCCGCGGCAGCCCCTCATCCGGAGCGCGTCGGCCCGGGCAGCACCACGCGCAGATAGCCTGAGATGCCGGCGGTCAGCGAGGCGATCAGGATGCCGACTTTCGCCGCGTCGAGGAGCGCGCCGGCGCCGAAGGCCGCTCACCCACGAAGAGCGACATCGTGAATCTCACCCCGCCCCGGCCCGCTCGCGTTGAGCCACATGTAGAGCGCGGCCGGCAGCACCATGCCGCCGACCGCCGCCGCCACGGGCAGGGCGGCCCGGCGGAGGGGGGCGAGATGGCCCACCATCAGCTCGCGCTTGATCTCGAGACCCACCACGAAGAAGAACACGGTCATCAGCCCGTCGTTGATCCAGTGCTGGAGCGACAGGCCAGGATGGCGCCGCCGACGCCGATCGAGATCGTCGTGCGGGCCAGGCGATCGTATGCGTCGGCCCAGGGGGAATTGGCCCAGGCCAGCGCCGCCAGGGTGCAGGCCAGCAGCACGATGCTGCCCGCGACCTCCGAGTGGATGAACCAGTCGAGGACGGTGCTGCGGGCCGCGCCGCCCCCGTGGCTCATGCCGGGCAGTCTAGCGCACGCGATCGGACGGGGGCCCGCGTCCGGCGCCGGCTTGACACCGCCCCCGGCCGAGTTTAGTAATAGTGAATCGGAGTTTCATCATTACGTAACCGGAGCGGCCACCGGAGCCAGAGAGTTGCCCACCCTCCTGACCCTTCAGATCAACGGGGAAGCGCGCGACGTCCTGGCGCCGACCCACAAGACGCTGCTCGAAGTGCTGCGCGAGGACCTGAACCTCACCGGCACCAAGCACGGCTGCGAGCTGGGCGAGTGCGGCACGTGCACGGTGCTGGTCGACGGGGTGCCGGTGCTCTCGTGCCTGGCCCTGCCGGTCGAATGCCAGGGCCACGAGGTCCAGACGGTGGAGGGCATGGCGCGCGGCGGCCAGCTGCATCCGCTCCAGCAGGCGTTCGCCGAGCTGGGCGCCGCGCAGTGCGGCTACTGCACGCCCGGCATCCTCCTCACCGCCGAGGCCCTGCTGGCCGACAGTCCGACCCCCACGCGCGCGGAGGTCAAGGCCGCGCTGGCCGGCAACCTCTGCCGCTGCACCGGGTACACGAAGATCCTGGACGCGGTCGAGCTGGCGGCTCTGCGCATGCGCGGGCAGGGCGACGCCGCCGCAGGCGACGCCGGGCGAGGTGCCGCCGAGGGCGAGCCGAGCGGATACGAGAAACACGGTGGCACAGCCGAGGAGTAGGCCAGCATGAAGAAAGATCGCTACGCGATCGTCGGCCAGTCGCTCCCCAAGATCGACGCCTGGGCCAAGGTGGTGGGCGAGACCAAGTTCGCCGACGACCTCGCGATGTCCCGCATGGCCCACGGCAAGCTGCTCCGGAGCCCGCACCCGCACGCGCTGATCAAGCGCATCGACACCACCCGCGCCCGCGTGCTGCCCGGAGTCTACGCGGTGATCACCGGCCAGGACCTGCCGCGCGTGAAGTTCGGCATCCTGCCGGTGTCGCAGGACGAGGAGGCCCTCTGCGTGGAGAAGGTCCGCATGGTGGGCGACGCGGTGGCCGCGGTGGCGGCGGTGGACGAGGAGACCGCCGAGCGCGCCACCGAGCTGATCGACGTGGAGTACGAGCCGCTGCGGCCGCTCATGTCCATCGAGGATTCCCTCGCGCATCCGGAGGCGCGCATCCACGAGTACGGCGACCGGCCGAACGTGCACAAGGCGGTGTCGCTGCAGTTCGGCGACGTGGAGGCCGCCTTCGCGGCCGCGCACCTGGTGCGCGAGGACGTCTTCTTCTTCGAGGGCAACACACATCTCCCGATGGAGCAGCACTCGGCGGTGGCGCAGTGGGGCGCCGACGGCAAGCTGACGCTCTGGTCGTCGACCCAGACGCCGCACTACGTCCATCGGCTGCTGGCCAGGATCCTCGACGTGCCGCAGGCCCACATCCGGGTGATCGCGGCGCCGGTGGGGGGCGGCTTCGGCGGCAAGCTCGACCCGTTCGCGCACGAGATCGCAGCGTGCCGGCTCTCCCAGCTGACCGGCCGGCCGGTCAAGATCACGCTGACCCGCGAGGAGGTGTTCTACGTGCACCGGGGGCGGCACCCGGTGCTGATGTGGATCAAGACCGGCTTTGCGCGCGACGGTGCCATCACCGGCATGCA